>OIZX01000616.1_pt1 | contig 22781 bp, 11 predicted proteins | sample 1588621 | NCBI WGS metagenome assembly OIZX01 (sample SAMN03283276) | human gut metagenome | biome: human-associated habitat; material: feces | host: Homo sapiens | place: Peru | collected 2012 | reverse complement strand
CAAGTATCTTCATCGGCCATCGCAAGTACTTGCGATGGCCGATGAAGATACTTGCGTTTTTTGGGTGTGTTTTTTCTATTTGTGGCAGCAAATATTTCCCATGCCGACTTCCTGATGAAATAAGGATAGAATACCCTGTAAGGAGTAAAGTAGCAAACACACATCTTCAATAACCTAAAATACCACCTGTTTTTTACTAACAGTTTTTTCACGCTCTCCCACTTATATCACATGATGATGTTTTCGCAAACAGCTTGTTTTTAAGAAGTTATATTTTCGTAATCAGCATACAAATCCACTATTTTACTATATTCGATTGTTTGTATTTGTTTTTTTTCTTATTTTTGCAAAAAGAAGTTTTTGCTATAATCGACAATCTGAAACCAAGCTTTCATTGCGCTCGTTTGCATCTTTTTTACAGAAGCGTACAGAAAAATTATCAAATTATAAAACCAAATGAAACAATTAGCATTATCCTGCGTGTTGTCATTGACAACCATTTTCTCAGTTCAGGCTCAGCAGTTGCCTGTTTATTTGGATGATACCAAACCAGTAGAGCAACGCATTGACGATGCCATCTCCCGCATGACCTTGCAGGAGAAAATCAGAGTAATCCATGCCCAGAGCAAGTTTTCATCAGCAGGAGTTCCACGTTTGGGATTCCCCGACTTCTGGACCGATGATGGTCCTCATGGTGTTCGCCCCGACGTGCTATGGGACGAGTGGGAGCAGGCTGGACAAACCAACGACTCCTGTGTGGCTTTTCCTGCCCTCACCTGTCTTGCAGCCTCCTGGAACCCTCAGATGAGCCGTCTCTATGGAGAGGCTTTGGGTGAAGAAGCTCTTTATCGTGGCAAAGACATGATCTTGGGACCCGGTGTCAACATCTATCGTACACCGCTCAATGGTCGCAACTTCGAGTATATGGGTGAAGACCCCTTCCTTGCCTCCATCATGGTAGTGCCCTACGTACAGGGACTGCAGTCGAAGGGCGTGTCGGCATGCGTGAAGCACTATTGTCTGAACAACGATGAGGAATATCGCCATCAGGTCAATGTCAAGGTGAGCGACCGTGCCCTGCACGAAATCTATCTGCCAGCCTTCAAGGCAGCCGTAGAGCAGGGTAAGGCATGGGCCATTATGGGTGCATATAATCTCTATCGCAACGAGCACAACTGCCACAACCAGTACACCCTCAACAAGATACTGAAGACCGACTGGCAGTTTGATGGCGTTGTAGTAAGCGACTGGGGTGGAGCCCACGACACCGACCAGGCTGTGAAGAACGGACTCGATATGGAGTTTGGCTCATGGACCAACGGATTGAGCTGGGGCGCCTCCAACGCCTACGACAACTATTATCTCGCCCGTCCCTATTTGAAGGCCATACAGGAAGGCAAATACACCACTCGCGAACTCGATGAGAAGGTGCGTCGCGTGTTGCGCCTCTTCTATCGCACCACGATGAACCGCAACCGTCCTCATGGCTTCCTCTGTTCGGACGATCATTATGCCACAGCGCGCCAGATAGCCGAAGAGGGCATCGTGTTGTTGCAGAATAAGAACCGCGTGTTGCCTGTCAACACACAGAAGGTGCGTCGCGTGCTCGTAGTGGGCGAGAATGCCATCAAGATGATGACCGTAGGTGGTGGCAGTTCATCGCTCAAGGTGCAGAAGGAAATCTCGCCACTTCAGGGCTTAAAGGAGCGTCTTGGCAAGGATGGCATAGAGGTGGAGTATGTGCGTGGCTATGTGGGCGATGTGACAGGCAACTACAATGGCGTTACCACGGGACAGAATCTGGAAGACAAGCGCAGCGAGGCAGAACTCATTGCTGAGGCTGTGGCGAAGGCTAAGACTGCTGACTGTGTCATCCTCTTCGGCGGTCTCAACAAGAGCGACTATCAGGACTGCGAGGGTCACGACCGCCAGCAGTATGAGTTGCCTTATGCACAAAATAAGTTGGTTACAGCCTTGGCAGCAGCCAATAAGAACTTCGTGTATGTCAATATCTCAGGTAATGCAGTGGCTATGCCTTGGAAAGATAAGGTGCCTGCCATCGTGCAGGGCTGGTATTTAGGCTCTGAGGCAGGCGAAGCTTTGGCTTCAGTCCTCACTGGTGATGTCAATCCGTCGGGTAAACTGCCCTTCACCTGGGTGAAGTCTTTGCAAGAGGTGGGCGCTCATGCCCTCAACACCTATCCTGGCACATGGCGCCTGGAAGGTGGTGTTCAGACCAAAGGAAATATCATTGACGAGGAATATAAGGAAGGCATTTATGTCGGTTATCGTTGGGCAGACAAGGAGAAGCAGCGCCCTGTGTTCGCCTTTGGCCATGGTCTGAGCTACACCCAGTTTGCAATCAGCAATCTGCGTGCTGACAAAACCACAATGACAGCCACTGACTCCATCGCCTTTACCGTGCAGGTAAAGAATATAGGACAGCGTGCTGGCTCAGAGACCGTGCAGCTCTATGTCCACGACGTCAAGGCTTCGGTCGACCGTCCACTCAAGGAACTGAAAGGCTTCTGCAAGGTGAGTCTGCAGCCTGGCGAGAGCAAGGATGTTACCATCACCCTGGGCAAGGATGCCCTCAGCTTCTATGATGAAGCTACTGCCGCATGGAAGGCAGAGGCAGGACAGTTTGAAGCATGGGTGGGCAATGCTTCCGACAATTTGAAGCTTAAGAAAACCTTTGAGCTGAAGTAAATGTCTTAGTTTTTCCTAAGAATAATCCAAGTAAAAGGTCAGAATTATATCTTAAACCTACATTATCAGCATGAAAAAAGAATTATTGTTATCATCATTCATTCTTTTTGGGGCAGCTTTTCCTTTAATGGGGGCAGCTGCCTCACCATCAGCATCATGGAAGACGGTGCAAGTAAAACAAAAAGTTAAGCGTCAGCCTAAGAAACCAGTTGACAGCAAGAAGATTCTTCCCATGAAGGAATATATCGACCAATTGATGGCCAAGATGACGCTTCAAGAGAAGATAGGTCAGCTCAACCTCATGGTGGCAGGCGATATTACTACAGGAAATGCTATGGACACCCAGGTGGCTGGCGACATCATGGCAGGCCGTATGGGAGGCGTATTCAACATCAAGGGCTTCGACAAGATCAAAGCTCTGCAGCAGGTTGCCATCCGCAAGAGTAGACTTGGCATCCCACTCCTTGTGGGTATGGACGTTATTCATGGTTATGAAACCATTTTTCCCATCCCACTTGCCCTCTCCTGTTCGTGGAACGAGGAAGCTCTGAGACAGGTGGGCGCAGTGTCTGCACGCGAGGCAAGTGCCGATGGCATCAACTGGACCTTCTCGCCCATGGTCGATGTGGCTCTCGATGCCCGCTGGGGGCGCATCAGTGAAGGCTTCGGCGAGGACCCATACCTCAGTGGTGTCTTGGGAGCAGCCATGACGCGAGGTTATCAGCAGGCAGATATGAGCCGTGAGACCATTGTCCCCAAAGACCACATCATGGCTTGCCTCAAGCATTTCGCCCTCTATGGAGCTGTCGAGGCAGGCAAAGAGTACAATACCACCGACATGAGCAGAGTGCGCATGTACAACCAGTTTCTACCTCCTTATAAGATGGTCGTCGAGGCGGGCGTAGGTAGTGTTATGTCGTCGTTCAATCTTATCGACTATGTGCCAGCCACGGCAAGCCATTGGATGATGACCGATGTGCTGCGCAAGCAGTGGAACTTCCAGGGATTCGTAGTCACCGACTATGGTTCTATCGGAGAGATACTACAGCATGGTACCGCCAGCGACCTCAAGGAAGCGTCAGAACAGTCACTCCTTGCTGGAACCGATATGGACATGTGCTCGCAAGGCTTCGTGCGATACCTGGAGCAGAGCGTTAAGGAAGGAAAGGTGAGCGAAGCTGATATTGACACCGCTTGCCGACGCATCTTAGAGGCTAAATACAAGTTGGGACTCTTTGAAGACCCTTATCGATACTGCGACAGCAAACGACAGAAGACCGACATCTTCACCGCTACAAATCGACAGACCGCCCGCGACATTGCCGCCGAGACCTTTGTACTGCTCAAGAACGACCGTCAGCTGCTGCCCCTCAGCAAGAAGGGCAAGATAGCCCTCATCGGACCGCTTGCCGACACGCGCAACAATATGAGCGGAACCTGGAGCGTGGCAGCAACCCCCGATCGCTATTCCTCACTCAAGGAGAGTATGGAGAAGGCTCTTGCAGGAAAAGCTACTTTGCTTTATGCTCAAGGTTGCAACGTGGTTTACGACGAGCAAGAACAGAAAGATGGTGAGTTTGGCAAGACTATAACTCGTGGGGATGATGCTAAGTTGAAGGCTGAGGCTTTGCAGATAGCACGCCAAGCTGATGTCATCGTTTGTGCCATGGGCGAGACTGCCGATATGAGTGGTGAATGTGCCAGTCGTACCGACTTGCGTATGCCCGACACACAGCGCGACTTGCTCGAAAAACTTGCCCAATTAGGTAAGCCCATCGTGCTACTCAATTTCTCTGGTCGTCCTACCGTGCTTACCTGGGAGAAAAGTCATATCCCTGCTATCATGAATGTATGGTTTGGCGGTTCTGAAACTGGCGATGCCATCTGCGACGTTGTCTTCGGTGACAAGGTGCCCTGTGGTAAGCTCACTACATCCATGCCCAAGACTACGGGCCAGGAGCCTCTCTATTACAATCATCAGAACACAGGTCGCCCCGTGCCAGACGACAATCCACGTTTCGCCAAGTATGCCAGCAACTATCTCGACGTGCGCAATGGGGCTCTCTATCCCTTCGGCTACGGTCTGAGCTATACCACCTTCGAGTATGGTTCATTGCAGTTGAGTTCCCATAAAGCGAGTGTTGCCTCTGCCAACAGCGATACGTGGAACGACCATGCCGACATCACTGCCACCATTCGTGTTACGAACACAGGTCGTTGTGCAGCCGATGAAATCGTACAGCTTTACATTCGAGATAAAGTGGCAAGCATTTCCCGTCCTGTTAAAGAGTTGAAAGGCTTTCAGCGCATTCATCTTGCTGCAGGCGAGAGTAAGGAGGTAATTTTCCACATAACTCCTGATATGCTGAAGTTCTATAATGCCAACCTACAGTATGTTCTCGAATCTGGCGATTTCGACATCATGGTAGGCCCTAATAGTAGAGAAACGAAGAATGTTATGTTCACAGTAGAATAAAGCCTTTGAGCGCTTCGTATAAGCGCCAAAGAGAATCCCCTGAAAGGAAGCCTTAGCATATAGGCAACCTTTCAGGGGATTTTTATGATTGTATTCAGAAGTTATTTTGTGAAGTCATGGAAGTTGTCATTCCTTTCTGTCACTAAGAACTCAAAGCCAACAGCATCACTGTTTGAGTTTTATGAAAGTTAGATTAGAGATGTTAGAAAGTTCCGATCTTCCTTACATCCTCCTCGAAGGAGTCTTTGTCGTTGATGGCACCTTTCTTGATATGTGCTCTGTAGTTGTAGATGGTGTTGACACTGTAATGCAGGAACTCCGCTATTTTGCTGCTGTCGGTGATGCCCAATCGGATAAGGGCGAAGATGCGGATAGGGGTGGAGAGTTGTTCCTTCTGGGGCTGCTCAATGCGCTCTTCGGGGCGCAACAGCGCATTAAATGACTCGATGAAATGCGGGAAGAGCTGCAAGAAGGCAGAATCGAAGTTGGCATAAAACTCCTCCAAATCTTCTTCCTTAAAGTCTTGCGGACGGGTCATTTCGTAGAGTTCGTCGTACTGGCGTGTCTTCAGCTTCTTGTGCACTCTCTTGCGCAGATCCTCTATCTTGGTGATATAGATGGAGCAGAGGCGCATAAATCTGCCCACATACTCTTCCTTGACACGGTTGGCGTCGGTGAGTTCATGGTTGACGACAGAGAGCTGGCTGTTGGTGCAGGAGAGCTGCTCGTTGAGCGACTTGAGCTGTGCATTGAGTTCGTTGAGTTGCTGGTTGGTCTTGGCGAGGTCGTCTCTTGCGATGGCGAGTTTATGTCGCTGTCGGCTGACGTAGAACACGCCGATGAGGAGCATCAACGCCAGGATGCTGATGATGCAGAGGGTATAGTTCTGTCGCCTGTTGTACTGGTCGTTCTCGTCTTTGTACATCTTGGCGATGACCGACAGCAGGGGCGATATCTGGGCCAGTCGCTGTCGTGAGCCGAAACGGTTGGCGCTGATGCTACTGAAACTGATGTACTTGTAGGCTCTGTCGACATCGTTGAGGCCCATGAGCTGGTTGGCCATTTCCCACATGGATCCTTGGTCCATGACGCCGTTCCTGATGTCGGTGAGGACTGATTCTGCCAGCCAGTACATCATGCGGGTGCTGTCGTTCTCTGCCTTGTATGCTAAATAGCGGTAGAGGGTGACGAGGGCGTAGGGATGCGACCCTTTCTCTACGTGGCTGAGCCACTGGTCGTTGATGCGCATGGCTTCCCGATTGTCATGGGCATTGAGGGCGTCGAGCTCATGATACTGAAATACCGAATTGCTGGTGGGGGGAAGGGCAGCATACATCCGTTGCCGGTATTCGGCTGCCATGGCGCCGTATTGCGCCTCGGGGGTGATGGGGTTGCGGTAGTATATGATTTCGCCGTATACGTGGTTGTAAGCCATATAATACGTGCCCTTGGCAATGTTGTCAAGCTGGGTGGTGTCGATGGCGTTGAGGGTGTTGAGCGCCTCGATAAACTTGCCTGTGCTGGAGCAGCGGATGGCGATGAGTGCCTGGCACTTACCTACTTCGGAGTGCCTGCCCGTCTTCCGGGCAATCTCGATGCAGCGTTTGAGGTAGATGATGGCAGAGTCGTTGACGAAGGGCGTGTACTCTTCGTATAGCCGATAGGAGAGCTGGTATTGTGCATGGAGGTTTTTGGCTTGCGAGAGCTGTTGCTGCAGCTGTCGGATGCGCAGCTCTTTGCGGCTGACGTATTGGGCAGAGTTGTCTATAGCCTTGTCGATGCAGTGTAGCAGGGAATCGACGCTTTGAGGTGTCTGTGCACGGCCGATGAGTATAGACAGTGCAAGGAATAGTTGCGTTGTGATGATGATTTTCAAGCTTTGTTTGGCTTTCTTCATGTTTCTGGTTTTCTTTTAGTTTTGCAAAAATATGAAAACTTTTTAGAATATGCAAGAACAAAGCAAGAAAATGATAGTTGAGGTGTTTTTCAGGAGTTAAAGGAGTTAAGGAGTTAAAGGGTTTTTCAGGAGTTAAGGAGTTAAAGGGTTTTTCAGGAGTTAAAGGAGTTAAGGAGTTAAAGGAGTTAAGACAAATGTCTTGAGGGAATGTTTAATTAGGGGGGTCAGGAGTTTTTTCAGGAGTTTTTTCAGGAGTTAAAGGAGTTAAGGAGTTAAGACAAATGTCTTGAGGGTTTAATTAAAGGAGTTAAGACAACCGTATTTTGGCGTAGTTTTTTAACAACAAAGCATATGTCTTAACTCCTTAACTTCTTTAACTCCTTAACTCCTGAAAAAACTCCCTAATGAGATTTACTTTTGGAATACGCGAACGTAGTCCACCTCCATGGTGGCAGGTAAGCAAGATGGGTCTACGCCCTGGATGCCGCCCCAGGCACCGCCCCAGGCGAGGTTGAGGATGGGGTAGAAGGCTGCATCGAAAGGCCATGCCTCCTTGCCGCTGCCGTCGTTGCGATAGGTGAGGAGTTTCTCGCCATCCACATAGAAGGTCATGTATTCTGCTGTCCACTCCATGCCGTAGGTGTGGAACTCGGTCTGTGAGTTGCTGATCTTGCAGCGTGCAGACTCGATGTCTGTGCCGGTGTTGTTGTACTTGGTGCAGTGGATGGTGGAAACAACCACGTCGGGTTCGTAGCCCACAGACTCCATGATGTCGATCTCGCCATCACCAGGCCATTTCTGCCAATTGACAGGCATCATCCAGAATGCGGGCCATGTGCCCTTGCCCTTAGGGAGCTTGATGCTTGCCTCGATGTATCCGTACTTCCAACCTGTGGACTCACGAGCGTAGAGACGAGCGCTCTTGATGGTGCCGTCATCGTCGAGGAGGTTAATCTTCAGTGTTCCGTTGGAAACCTGTGCCACCTTGTCCTCGCGCACGTAGTTCTGCAACTCGTTGTTCACCCATCCGGCTGGCTGGATCTCGTAAGTCCAGTCTGGTCCCAATTCGTTGTCGCTGAACTCGTCGTTCCATACGAGGTTGTAGCCCTCGATGGGGCAGGTGATGTTCTGTCCGCCCTTGGCCTGGGTGACGGTGATGTTCTGGCGTGAGCCACCCGACCAAATGGTGATGTTGCCAGTGCGCTCAGCGCCCAGGTTCTCGCCCACGGTGACGGTGATGGTGGCTTTCTTGCCTACGGGATTGGTGGGTGTCACCTTGATCCAGCTGTCGTTGGAATAGGCGGCAAACTCGTGTGTGCTCTCCACCTCGGCGGTCTGTGTTCCACCTTCCTTCTCAAAGTTCAGCGTGGTGGAAGAGAGGGTGATGGTCTCGGCCGAAGCGTAGCTGATGTCGGTTTCGTTGTTGCTGCAAGCGCTGAGGCTTATAGCAACAGCGAATATTGCGCTAAAAATCATTATCTTTTTCATGTTAGTATGTTTATTGTTCAAGTTTTCAGGGGGAATTCCCATGAATTCCTCACCTGAGAAACTTGAGTTTTGATAAATTTACTGAGCAGTTTTCTGGAAGATGATATCGTAGATTTCTACCTTCTCGCCTTCTGGATTTCCTCCAAAGTCGAATACAAACTTGAGGGCATCGGCCGCACCGACCTTGAGGATGCTGGCAGGAACCTTGACCTGATATTCCTCGCCTGCCTTCAGGTCGTAGGTGTTGATGAAGAAGAAGTTATCATCGCTGCTCGTGTCTGTTATCTTCACGGTTACGCCCTTGATGTCTTTCTTAGCCAAGAACTTGCATGAGAAGTCGTAAGGCGTGTCGGCCTCGCCAGGAATGTCGGTGATGAGGTGAACCTGTGCCTGCCACTGTAAGAAGGTTGCTGTAGGCAGCTCAACGGTGTAATGGCCCTTGTCGGCAGTGAAATCGGGAGCGTCTATCTCGGTCCATCCTGGAGCGTAGAAGAAGAAGGTGGTGAAGCCTGCGTCGCCCTTGTCGTCTACGTGGCTCTTCCAGATATTGGAAGCGCTGTTGTAGTTGTATACGGTCTTATCTTCTTCCTCGGCAGGTGCTTCCACACCGTCGCACTTGTGTTCCTGCAAGTCGATGTTGCTGATGGTGAGCTTGGTGTTGTCGGCATTGCCTCCGCCGTCGACGACTAAGGTGACGTTGTCCATGTCGATGCCATCCATGTCGCTACGGTAGAAGAGAACTTCCTGATTTGCCTTCAGGTCGATGCGCTCCATAAAGTAGAATGTATCGTCGTCGCCCGTTTTCACCAGTTTGACTGTTACGCCTGGATGGTCGGTGTTTGATGTAAGTTTGCAAGAGAAGTCGTACTTGGTAACCGAGTTGGTGGTCATGTCAGTGAGGAACTTGACCTGTGCCTGCCACTGTTCGCTGGTGGCTGTAGGCAGCTCGATGGTGTAGGCGCCGTTCTTCTCGGTGACAGTAGGATCGGCTATCTGTGCCCATCCCGGTGCATAGAAGAACTCGTTGGTGAACTGGCAGTTCTTCCACATGTTACAGTCGCTGTTGGAGTTGAAGCCCTGGAAGCCTTCGCTGGCGCAGGTGAGGATGTAGTGCCATGCTATGTTGCCATCGTCCCATACGAGCACCATGGTGCTGCCGGTAATGCTCTCTACACGCAGACGGAGCTCGCCGTTATAGGCTGCGTCGGCTGGGATGTAGGGGAAGCAGGTGTTGGCAGGCATGATGAGGTAGAGGTCGTCGCCCTCGGCACTGAGCTGGTAAGAGCTGTGCTGCTCGCTGACAGGCACCATGTAGTCGGTGTCTTGATGATGGTCGGGGAAGAGGGAGCAGCCTTTGTTGACATACATGGTTCCGCCAGCGCCTGGGTTGTAGGTATAGCTGTAGTCAGTACCAAAGGTGAGTCGGTCGTCGTACACACCGAATTCAGCCTTCTCGTTGGGTCCAGCCTGATAATCCCCAGTGCCGTCGGTTCCTGAAGGTCCGCACGCTATGTGGGCGGGTTCGGTGGCAGCGATGCGCCACTCCTTGCCCGACAGTTTGCCTACGATCTCGTTGAAGTCGACGAGGGTGTTGGCGACATGGAATGTGGTCTCGCCCATGCCCTGCGACATACCGTTGCGGTTGCCCACACGGTAGTAAACCTTATAGTCGCCCGAATTGACCCATATCTTCTGCAGTGGATTGACGGTGGAGTAGACGGGGTTCTTGGTTACTTCCTTGCCGTCAACAGGAATGTACCACATGGGGTAGATGCCGTCGCCCTCCATATTGAAGGTTACTGTGTTGGTCTCGTCGTCGACGCTGGTAGTCACCTTTGCGTTCTCTGCCAGTGGCAGTCCTGCCTCTGATACGCCGTCGAAGTCCTCTGGGCTGCACGCGCTGAGTGCCAACCCTGCTGTGGCAGCGATGAGGAGTGCCTTGCTGAATATGTTATGTTTCATAATTGCTTGAGTCTTTAGATTAATAGTCGTTTTGTGTCAGTGTGCCGTGAGATGCGTCGATTTCACTCAAAGGAATAGGAAGATATTTCTTCTTCTCTGTCCATGTGTTGGTGCGGTAGCCGTAGGCATCGGGTACGAGTGTGGTGGCAGCCTTGCCTGTGCGGATGAGGTCCCAGTAGCGCTTGCCCTCGCCTACAAACTCCTTGTGGCGCTCGTCGATGATGTTGTCGATGGTGGGAGCCTTTTCGTCGGTGAGTCCGGCACGGTGGTGTACCTTGTTGAGGTATTCCTTGGCATCTTCCATCTTGCCGCCTGTGCGCACGATGAGTTCGGCTGCATTGAGCAGCGTCTCGGCGAAGCGGTAGATGCGCAGGTTGTTGTTGAAGTTAAGGTCGCCATCGGCTTTCTGATCCTTGTTGTTTTCTTTATAGGCGATATACTTCTTGAGCCAGAGTCCGGTGTATTGCCAGCTCTTGGTGTCGCAGTTCTTGCCACGTCCGTCGAAGATGGTGGCGTCCTTGCGCACGTCTCCCTCGTCGAAGAGGTCTAAGGTCTCGAGTCTTACAGGCTCAAATCCCCATCCATTGTCCACTCCGTCGCTCTCCTTGTAGTCGCGTGGAGAGATGAAGCGTGGATAGACGGTTCCGCCCGCATTGATGACTCCACCGCCCCAGGCACGCACGGCTCCGTCGTCCATGTAGCCTATCTCGAAGATGCTCTCCTTGGTCCACTCGCCACTCTCGAGGAAGATGTTGGCGTAGTCGGGGTTGAGGTCGTAGTCCTGCTCGTCTTTGATAATCTCTTGCATATAGCCTAATGCCTTGGCATAGCGGCTCTCGTCGTTCTGGTACATCACCATCTCGGCATAGATCATGTAGGCGGCAGCCTGGCTCATGCGTCCCAGGTTCTTGTCGTCCCACTTCATAGGCAGGGCGTTGAGGCCGATGGCGCTCTCGAGGTCGCTGATGACAGCCTTGTACACCTCGTCGGCGCTCTTCTGCTCACCGATGTAAGGCGACTTGAGGTTCTCGAAGTAGAAAGGTATGTTGCCATAGAACTTCCACACCTGCATGTAGTAGAAGGCGCGCAGCACCTTGGCTTCAGCCATGAAGGTGTTGTAGTCGGCCTGTGTGAGGGCAGCCTTGGCCCACTCTATATAGGTAAGCACGTCGTTGGCGTTGCGTATGCCTTTGTAGCTCTGGTCCCAGATGCCTGTGAGGGCATCGCCTGGGTTCTGGGTGCTGGCATAGTTGGACATCTTCTGTAGGAAGAGGTTGTCGGAACTGGTTCCGCCGCCTACCCACACATCGTCTGCCATGATGTCGCTGCAGAGCTGTAGCGGAGCATACTGCACGTTGTTCCAGTCGTACTGGCGCATGGGGTTGTAGGTGGAAGCCACAGCTTCCATGATGTGCTCCTTGTTGCTGTAATATTCCTGCAGGGTGGCCTTGTCGGGAGGAGTCACGTCCAAGAAGTCATCCGAGCAGCTTGTCAATGTAAGGGGAGCGATGAGCGCTGCCATCAATACATATTTATATATTTTCTTTGTCTTCATAATGATAAGTTTTTTAGAGGTTTAGAATCCAAGGTTGAAGCCCACGGTGATGGTGCGGCTCTGAGGATAGACACCATAGTCGACACCCAGCGAAGTGGCTCCTGTGCTGTCGCCTGATGAGATTTCGGGGTCGAAGCCTGCATACTTGGTGAGGGTGAGGAGGTTCTCGGCTGCTACGAAGAGGCGCAGCTTGTTGACGAAGAACTTCTTGGTGATGAACTGTGGCAGGGTGTAGCCCAGCTGGATGTTCTTGAGTCTGATGTAAGAACCGTCGGTGATGTAGAGGTCGCTGCTCTGCCAGTTGGTTCCGTCGTTGACAACGAAGCGTGGGTACTTGTTGGAAGTGCCTGGACCTGTCCAGCGGTTGAGCAGATAAGAAGGAAGGTTGGCGGGCTGAACGTCTGTACGGCGTGTGGCATCGAAGATGTCGTTGCCGGCAGTGCCCTGCCACATCATCATGAAGTCGAAGCCCTTGTACTCGGCGTTGAGGGTGAAACCGAAGGTCCAGTCGGGCATTCCCTTACCTATCTTGGTGCGGTCGGCAGCATCGATGGCTCCGTTGCCGTCTACATCGACGAAACGCACGTCGCCAGGTACAGCCTTAGGCTGCAACATCTCGCCGTCCTTGTTGACCCATGCCTTCACCTCGTCCATGGTCTGGAAGATACCGGCTGTCTTGTAGCCGTAGAAGTATGGGAATGGTTCGTTGTTAGAACCGCGTGTGATGGTTCCGGTGTTCTGCATAGCACCGAGTTCCAAGAAGCCTGAGGTGTTGCCGAGGTTCTTCAGTTTGTTCTTCAGATAAGAGGCGTTAGCCTTGGCATGGAATTTAGCCTTACCGATGTTCCACTTGTAGCTGGCTTCCATTTCCAAACCTCTGTTCTCCATGTCGCCCACGTTGCCAAGAGGAGCGCCGGCTCCCACATAGTTAGGGATAGGCATACTGATGATCATGCCATTGGTCTTCTTGATGTAATAATCGAGGCTGAATGTCAGGGCGTTCTTAAAGAATCCCAAGTCGATACCTAAGTCGGTCTGTTCGCTCTCCTCCCACTTCAGGTCGGGGTTGGCAAGTGAGCCTGCCTGTACACCATTGACAACGGTCTCGCCCTTGCCCAGGATGGTGTTATAAGGCGAAGCTGTCCAGGCTGCATAGGTGAAGTCGCCGATGTTGTCGTTACCGTTCTTACCCCAGCTACCGCGAATCTTCAAGTTGCTCAACCAGTCAGGAGCATGGAAGTAAGGTTCGTTGATGACGTTCCATCCCAAAGAGAAGGAAGGGAAGGTGGCGTAGCGGTTGTTGGCACCGAAGCGCGAACTACCGTCGCGACGTACAGTGAACTGTGCCATGTAGCGCTCGTCGTAGTTGTAGCTGGCACGGAAGAAGTAAGAACTCAGTGTGTGTTCGTAAGCAGGTCCTCCACTGGCAGACATCTCGCCACGGCTCTGGGCGGCACTCGTATTGTTCATGAAAGGCTTGTTTATGTCCTTGAGGTTCTGCAATGCACCATAGAGGTTCATGCCTGTATTCTGCATCGCACTCTGACCTGCCACCAAGTTGATGGTGTGCTTGTTGAAGGTCTTGTCCCAAGTCAGCACGTTCTCCAACTGCCATACAGTGCCGCGGTTGCTCGACTGGTGGGCGTTGGTGATAGTGGCCTTATTGTTTCCAGAGAGATAATAGAGAGGTGTGTAGCCGTCGCTTCCCCAGAATGAGAGGTCGGCTCCGTAAGAGATGCGGTATTTCACGCCGTAACCGATGTTGAGGTCGGCAGAGAAGTTGGCTACAAACTTATGGCTCCAGCCCAAGTCGCCAGGCAGCGAGAGCATGGCCAATGGGTTGTTCATTTCCTGATAGCTGCTTCCAGGAACTGTGTACATACGTCCGGCTCCATCGTAGAGCATGTACTGCTCGCCATAGAGATTGCTCTGAGCTTCGGCTGCTGCACCGCTCACGGTAGGAGTGAGGATAGGAGAGAGGTAGAGGGCTGAACCCAATGGAGAACCATACTGAGAGTTGGCGTCGATGGCCTTGCTCTTGACACGAGCGTAAGAGATGTTGGCGCTGATCTGCAGTTTGTTGAGCCAGTCGCGGTCCTTGGTGTCGTCGAAGAGCGTGTAGCTGGTATTGCTGCGAAGCGACAGACGGCTGTAGTTGCTTCGGTCGTAGTTGCCGCCTACGATACCGTCCTGATGATAGTAACCCATAGAGAGGTAATAGTTGATCTTGTCGGAAGCGCCGCTGACGTTCACCTCATGGTTGACAACACCGGCGTTGTCGTTGAACACCTCGTCCTGCCAGTCGGTGCCCTTGCCATACTGATAAGGGTCGGCATAGATAGGAGCCTGTCCTGCATTGACAAGACCTTCGTTCATCATCACAGCATATTCGGTGGCGTTGAGCACATCGCGGTGCTTCCATGGGTTCTGCCAGCCGTAAGAGAAGTTGTAGTTCACGTGTACTCTGCCCTTTTCGCCGCCCTTGGTGGTGACGAGGATAACACCATTGGCAGCACGTGTACCGTAGATGGCACCAGAGGCAGCATCCTTCAGTACCTCAATGCTCTCGATGTCGCTGGGGTTCAGATAGTCGATACCGCCCTCGATGGGCATACCATCAACGATGTAGAGAGGGTTACTGTTGTTGATAGTACCGATACCACGGATACGAACCTGAGAGGCTGCACCAGGCTGACCTGATGAGGAAGTGACGGTAACACCTGATGCCAAACCCTTCAGCGCATTGTCGACACGTACTGTCGCCTTGCCGTCGAGGTCGTCGGCACTCACCTTGGCGATAGAGGCTGTCACGACGCTCTTCTTCTGAACACCGTAGCCCACTACCACAACGTCTTCGAGGGTGCGTGAGTCTTCCTTCAGCGTGATTTTCAGCTTGTCGGAAGCCTTCACCTCCTGAGTCACATATCCTATATAAGATACGACCAATGTTGTGTTGGGGTTGGCTTGAATCGTAAAGTTACCATCCAAGTCGGAAACTGTACCCTGTGAGGTACCTTTTACTACTACTGATGCACCGATGATGGGTTCTCCACTCACGTCGGCGATGTTACCCTTACAGGTAATCTGTTGCGCCTGCATGATGGTTGCCACAAACAATGTCAGCATCACCATTAATAACCTTGTTGGTTTCATAAGCTAATTGTTTAGATTTTTATTACTATTGTGTTTCGTTTTTATTGTGTTTCGTTTTTATTAGGTACGATGTGGGTTGATGACTTTTTATGTCTTCTACTGACGCATTCGTTTTTTTACGATTTTTTACGATTGCAAATGTACTAAAAAAAATAATTGATAACAACCCAGTGATAAATAAAGTGGATTTGTAAAGTAGAAAGTTTTTCTTATATTTCTGATTATCAGTGCTGTGCGATAAACTTGAAGATTGAAATCAGTGGACGATTTATAAAGTTGAACTTCGCGAAAAGGGCGCTTTCATTCTTCTTGTGTGTTGACAAAAAATAGAATTGTGCTTTTGTGCGTAATTACTCCTATTTGTATGTTATCCACTTTCTTTTGGTATGGTAGGTGTTTTCAAGTTGTTGAATGATAGAAGGTTAAGAGAAAAAGAACTTTCTGAAGTCCCACTTTTCATTTTAATGGCGTAGGATGGGCGTTTTTTTTGTCTAATTTTGTGGCAACAATCTGATTTTTTTAATAACTTTAAAAACTTAAATGCGTATGAAACATTTGAATTTACTTCTGTTTGCATCTTCCATGATGTTCGTGGCGCCTGCTTATGGTCAGGACTATAAACAGGTATGGGCGGACGAGTTCAACAACGTAGGTTCAGTAGACGAAAGAACCTGGAACTTTGAGACTGGAAACTATAATCAGGGATTTGGCAACTGGGAGTTGGAAAACTATTCGAAGGCCAACGCCACCGTAGGTCTCGCACCCGACGGAACCACCAAGGCACTCATCATCTCTGCTAAGCCTGATCTTACTTCGGCACGACTCTTCACCAAGGACAAGGTGTCGTTCAAATATGGTAAGTTGGAAACACGCATCATGATCCCTAAGACTGCCAATGGTTTGTGGCCTGCCTTCTGGCTGCTTGGCAACACGGGAACATGGCCTTCGTGCGGTGAAATCGACGTTTTGGAGATGGGACATTTTGACGGAATCAAGAACGGCACTCAGGAGAAATACTATAGCGGCGCCTGCCACTGGGGTGTTTATCAGAATGGTGGCTATCCCAACTATGTCAAGTTCAGTACCTCACCTACGAGCCTGCAAGACGGCAAGTTCCACAAGTTTGTATTGGAGTGGACGCCCGATGTCATCAACATGTATCTCGACGACGCTACTAAACCTTATTATAGCATGGACATCAGCGACAGAAGTCTGAATACATCGCCAGGCAACTATTTCAACAAGCAGTTCTATATGCTCGTCAACTTGGCGATAGGCGGCAACTTCACTGGCGTGCACGATCGTGCAGCCGTTACTGCCCTCAATTCTGGCGAGAAGAAGATGTACGTAGACTATATTCGCCTTTACCAGAAGGAGGGACAGGAGTGCTACACCGTCAACGGAAAAACCGTCGATAATATGAACGAAGACACACGTTTCGAGGACACAACCACCGAGTTAGGAGAATATGGCTACAAGTCGCTCGATGCTGCAGGTAAGTCGGTTTTCGACTTCTCTAAAGGTTCAGACTACGTCATTATCAGCGCTTCCACCGGTGTAATGGAGCAGATGGGAGCTGAGAAAATCAAGGCCGACTATTCGGTAGACAACACCAAGCAGCACCTCTATATCTGGGAGAACACCTATACGCCAAGCGCTGGAACAGGTGTCAATTCCTTCGGACTCAACGAGGATTACTCTGTTTTTACCGTTACCCAAAAAGGATGGTCAGGATTGGGCTTTCACGGATTGAAAGACCTCTCCATGCTCGACGACAGCTACTATCTCCACTTCTCGATGAAGGGCGACGATGCTCTCTTGCATGCTTCTCATGCGATTCGTGTAGGTGAGGCCAGCTTCACTATCGGCAACAACCCTGTGGAGGGCATGATTTTGGGCGACTACAAACGCGATGGCGAATGGTACAGTTTCGACATTCCTTTCAGCAAGCTCAAGAAGATGGCAGGAACTGTGTTCCCCGACAAGGACGGTGGTGCTGCTGCCTATAGAGAGAATGCTATCAGCGTGCTCAGTGGTGGAAATGAAGGAACAAAGCTGATCTTCGACAACGTGTTCTTCTATAAGAAGCAGGGTGGCAGCGAGACTCCTGATGTCGACGCTACTCTCGGAGAATTTGGATCCAAGTCGCTCAACACCGAAAACCAGTCGACTTTCGACATTGCATCGGGTTCCGACTACGTGCTCATCGCCACTGGCAGCACCTTTGCCAATCAAGTAAAGGACGCAGGCAAGGTAAAGGCCGACTACAATGTCGACAATAGTCGCTATAACTTCAACCTCTGGGAAGGTACCATGACAGGCGCTACACCCACAGGCACCAACAGCTTCGGCTACAACGAGGAATACTCCTGCGTGAAGGTTGCTGGCGGAAAAGGTTGGTCGGGCGCCGGCTATGCTCCTGCAGCAGCCACCGATATGAGCATGATAGACGACAGTTACTGGCTCCACTTCTCAATGAAGACAACTAACGAGGTCAGCAAGAGTGCTCCTTATGCCATCGTCATTGGCGAGAATGCTCACTTCACCATTGGCGCTGCTCCTTTCACCGATCAAAATAAGAAATATGCAGTTCTTGGCGATTTCTATCGCAACGGCGAATGGTACAGCTTCGATATCCCAATGACAGAAATCAAGAAATATGGCACTCCTGCCTTCTGGGGTAACAGTTCTTACAAAAGTAACATCCTGAGTGTCCTTGCTGGCGGAACCAACGGTGTAGAGGTGAATTTCGACGGTGTCTTCTTCTACAAGAAGATTACTACTGGTATCCAGGCTTCTACTGCAGATAAGAAGCAGCAAGCCAAGGTGCTCGGCATCTACGACCTCACTGGCCGCCGTGTCAGTGATATGAATGCTGGTGGCATTTACATCGTACGAACCAACCAAGGAAACTTTAAGGTGAAAAAGTAATATTTAAAGGTAAAAAAGTAAAAGGGTAAAAAAGTAAAAACAACTTTCTCAAATGGGGAAGTTAAGATAACTTCTCTAACTTCCGCACATGAGTAAGTTCAATAAATCAGGTACAAGGGGGCGTTTCATCAAGATGAAATGCCCCTTTTATCTTAATATTTTTCAAAACGCAGAAATAGATAAACAACAGATAATCAGTTACTTGTGCTCTTTTTGTTGCTTCGTGAAACCACTTTTTTACCCACTGACAATAAACGTAATGATAAAAAGAGTAATTTTACAAGCGAAAACTTAATAACTTAATTGTATAATTAAAGACCTAAGCATATGAATAGGAGAATTTACAAATTGTTACTTTTCTTTTGGCCTGATGATGAACCGCATCGGACGCAAAAACACAGTGCTGACGTCTATGGCCGTCGTTATAAAAGATGAACGCGTAAAAATATATCGTAGCTTTTAGTTCTTTCAGAACATCATTGGCACAGATTAGGAATAACAACACACACAAACATTATAACTTTACATACAAACCACTGTTTTAAATAATAACTAAAAAGAAAGGAGTGAGTTTCTCAAATTTTATTTGAATTTTTGCCATGTCATTCAGAGTTTTATTTGTTTTTTAAATGCAACACTAAGATAAGTGAAATTTCTGACATGACATAATCTTGGGCAACTTTTTGTTGCTAAGGTCTTTTAAAAGTTTAATTAATAATTAGTGTTGCGGAATTATGGATATGAAAAAAAATATACTTTTATCAATGATCTTGCTCGCTTTGTGCTTGATACAGGCTTCAGCGGACACTTATTACTACAAAATCCGGCTTTCCAATGAGAAGGGTGAGCCGGGAACATGGTCTAAATATATTACGGTAAGCTATGATGAAGGCCAACGTGATTGGGTTAACGGACTGAGAGAGCTTATTGCTGGAAAGACTGTAACGGATGGTAGTAACGTATATACATTGCCCAAAAAAGCCAATAATGAGAATGAGTTAGATCTGGATAGAATTTATGGTATTGTATTTGCCAATGGGAAAGGAAGAGGTATAGATGGACAGTTAAACATAATGGAGGGAGATGAATATGAAGCGTGGAAGCAGATACGTGGGCACATCAAATATCTCGAATTGCGCGAGTATATACGTGATTCATATAATGATGATAGCTATTTCATGTATATGGATAATGTTGAAGAGTTGGAATTGCCTAAAGATGGTATGAAAGTAGGAAATGGGGATGATGATGGTATTAGGTATTTCGCTAATGCTGGGAAACTGAAAAAAATAACTATATGGAGCGATGATAAGAATGCCCCCGTAGATATAACAGATAAAACAGATAAAGCGGCAACGGGTACAATCTTGCTGAATAGAGTTGGAAAATATATGTTTTCCAATTGTTGTAGCTTGAGTACCAAATATATAAACCGATTGATAAAGAATGTTAATGAGATAAAAAACAATGCTTTTTTCGCAAATGACGAAAATCGTGATAAATTCTCTGACGAAGCAGACAATAAAATGGCTATTGAGATACCCAACTCAGTAACGAAAATAGGAAGTCAGGCTTTTTATAATCGAGTGAAAGTTACCGGACTGAATATTCAAGGAAATGGTGGCTTGGAGATTGGTTCTGAAGCATTCAGAGCATGTGATGAACTGGCAAAGATAATCCAAACTCAGGATAATAAAGAACTTAAAATATATAAAAATGCATTTAGGGGCTGCAAACAGTTGAATGCCTTTGAAAACATGGATAAAGCTAAGATAACCTATCTTGAAACTGGTGTATTTGGTGACTGTCGATCCATGACCGACGATTTTGTTAATGGTGTGTTAAAGAATTATGCAGACAATGGGGGAACGAAGATTCCTGCTTATCTGTTTTTTGGCTGCAACGGACAAGATGGACATGATGGATCGGATGCGAATAAAAATATTTGTTCTTTTACCCATTTGAATATTCCTGCACAGTTTTCTGAAATAGGAGATGGTGCATTTGCTTCTACTGGTGATGCTCAAATAAAGTTGAAAACTATCACAGTGAACCGTGAGAAGGCTCCTACGTGCCTACGCGGGGAAACGGACGAATATGCAGGAATTAAAAATAAAAGCGTGTTTGATGGACTGGATCCAAATATGACAACTGTAATCTTTGCTAATGATGCAGAAAACTGGGATGTAAATGAGACAATTGGTTTTTTGACCTATATGAATGATAAGTCTGAGTTTCAGCGTCTTCTCACAAAAGACCTATATAGTAATCATACAGAATATATTAATGTGCCGCAGCAACATGCGATAGTAAGATTGCACAGAACACTTAAGGTGGGTTGGAACACCATTTGTCTGCCTTTTGGAGTGAATTACAGATATTGTAGTAAGTGGGGTGAAGCTTATGAAGCCAAACAGGCTCACAATGCACGCATCATAGTGAATGGGCTTACCAATAATGATAGCGAGGCTAATGGTAATAATTTCACAATGGGTGTATACCGCGGCTATTGGAAAGAGGGTAAGACTTTCATGTTTCTCCATTACACCGGTTTTGATGCTTATCCGCTTGATTTATGTGAGACATTCCTTGTTAAGATGAGAGAAAAAGATATTGCAAAGGATGGTATTTATACGTTTAGAAATGTTGATTTGAACTACCGCTGGTCTGCAGATGGAGAAAGTGGAAATGATGGGAAATGGACGCTTGAAAATAAATATTCTGCTGAGGAAATGTTAGGTCAGGTAAAGGATTTTGATGGTCAAGTGAATACTGATGCGACACCATTTAAAGGTAAGGCATCCTATGATGAATATGTGCTTAAAGGTTCTCTTGTTCAGCGCACGGGCACTGTGGGGGATTCACAAGGTATAATAACAACCGATGATTATTTCTTTCAGCAGTCCCAAAACGGCACGATGAAACTCTATCCCTATACAGCTGATAAAAAATACGGTATCCGTGGGTTCAGTGGGTGGTTTCATAAAATAAATAATAGTACCACGAATGCTCATGAACTTTCTTTAAGTTTGTTTGATGATAGTAGTACCACTCCTATAGAAACAGTAAAGGAAGATGACTTGAATAGAGACACTTCTGGCAAAGTTTATAGCATCAGCGGAGTGCTTATGAAAAACAATGCCGCCGATCTGAATAATCTGCCAAAGGGCATTTATGTCGTGAATGGAAAAAAATATGTAGTCAAATAAAAAAAGCAACAATGAAAAAGGAATATATAAAACCGATAATCATTAATATAAAAATATATAATGATGATGCTTTGTGCCAAATGGTCTCAGCATCGCTTTATGATTACAACAAAGTCGATCCTGATGAAAATATTGCCGGCGAAGGTGGCGAACCGGACACCGGCGATGATGGATTCATTTGGAATGACTAACAACTTTATTTCACGTTTTTCCAAAAAGTACAAAGCATGAATACATTGAAACAAACTCTGTTTTTATTGCTCGTTCTCGTATTTTCGGGAGTGAGCAAAACTATTGCCCAATCCACTGGCGTGTATGTAGGTGGACATATCCGACGTGAACGTCCCGGTACCATCGAGAAATTACGCAATTCTGGTTTCACATACATCATTCTCTTCAATATCAACGTTGAGCCCGATGGTACACTGACTACAGATGGCGAGACGGTATGCAAAGATGGAAAGTATGTGTTTGGTAACACGCAACCCAACTATGTCTCTGACATAAAAAAACTAAAACAGGCACCAACAACCATAAGTAGAATAGAAATATGTATAGGTGGTTGGGGTAACAAGTCTTTTAGTCGCATCAAGGAACTTATTAATAGTCATGGTGTAGGAAGTGGTACCATCTTGTATAAGAATTTTAAAGCGCTTAAAAATGCCATTCCAGAGATTGATGCTGTAAACAACGATGATGAGCATTGCTACGATGTCGCAACGGCTGTTAAATTCCACCAGATGATGTATGAATTGGGGTATAAAACAACTATCGCGCCATATACGAACCGTAGTTTTTGGGAAAATCTTGTTTCTCAGTTGGGCGATAGATGTGATAGGGTACTTATACAGTGTTATGATGGCGGAGCAGGAAACAATCCATCCGACTGGCATTTAGGTAACAGAGCTGTCCATGCAGGAAGAATGAATTACCAAGAAGGTGGTGTAGATGCATGCGTAGCTCAGATGGAGTCATGGAAGAAAAATAATGGAGTGAGCGGAGGTTTTATTTGGCTTTATAACGATGAAACATGGAATCTTAATCAGTGGGCAACGAGGATGCTACGTGTGTTTGGTACAAAAAAGTGCGATGACAGTATAGCAATTCTTTATGCAGATAAAGACTATGGTGGTTCTTCAATATCATTGGGCGAGGGTGACTACACTCAGGATGAACTCACCAATTATGGCATTAGTGCTAAGAATATATCATCGTTGAAGGTCACAAAAGGCTTCAAGATTACACTCTATGAGAATGCTGATTTCACTGGTAATTCAAAGAGTTGGACAACAGACGCTTCTTTTGTTGGTGGGGATTGGAACGATAAGGCTTGTTCGGTGCGAATCGAACCAAATGGTAAGAGCGGTCTATCGGGTAACTTCAAAATCATGAACCGCAACA
>OIZX01000615.1_pt1 | contig 22792 bp, 21 predicted proteins | sample 1588621 | NCBI WGS metagenome assembly OIZX01 (sample SAMN03283276) | human gut metagenome | biome: human-associated habitat; material: feces | host: Homo sapiens | place: Peru | collected 2012 | reverse complement strand
AACCAGCTTCTGTAATGCAGTAATCGGCAAGCTTTAATGCAAGCTTTGTTGCTCTTATGCTGTTACAGCCGTGAGCAATATTTGCAAAAGGTCCGCCGTGCATAATTGCAGGAGTACCCTCAAGCGTCTGAACAAGGTTAGGTTTGATTGCATCCTTGAGAAGTGCAGTCATTGCTCCCTCTGCTTTCAAATCTTTGGCATAAACGGGTTCACCGCTGTATGTGTATGCAACAAGAATGTTGCCGAGTCTTTCTTTAAGGTCGGAGATATCATTTGCAAGACAGAGAATTGCCATAATTTCAGAGGCAACTGTTATTACAAAATGGTCTTCCCTTACCACTCCGTCAGCCTTTGCACCAAGTCCGACTACGATATTCCTGAGAACTCTGTCATTCATATCAAGACATCTTTTCCAAACAATCTGTCTTGTATCAATATTTAATTCATTACCCTGCTGGATATGATTGTCAAGAAGTGCTGCTAAAAGGTTGTTGGCAGATGTAATAGCGTGGAAATCACCTGTAAAATGAAGATTTAAGTCCTCCATAGGCACAACCTGTGAATATCCACCACCTGCTGCTCCCCCTTTAATACCAAAGCAAGGTCCTAAGGATGGCTCTCTAAGTGCAATAATTGCCTTTTTGTTTAATTTGTTAAATGCCTGACCCAAGCCTACTGTAACCGTAGTCTTTCCTTCGCCTGCTGGTGTAGGATTAATAGCAGTTACTAAAATAAGCTTTCCGTCCTTGTTATCCTTTATTCTGTCAAGGTATTCATCAGAAATCTTAGCCTTATACTTTCCGTATAACTCTAAATCATCTTCTTCAATGTTTAATAGCTTAGCTACCTCTTTAATAGGTAACATTTTTGCATCTCTTGCGATTTCAATATCTGTTTTCATCTGTCTTTTCCTTTCTCTATAAACCTGCAGCTTGATTGTCTGGTTATTTGATTATTTGCATTAATTATATGCTTGAATGTTTTTAAGTTAGATTTTCTAACTGTTCCATAGTCATAATTACTTTACGAGGCTTAGTTCCCTCTTCATCACCTATAACACCAGCATCATATAATTGGTCAATAATCTTTGAGGCTCTGTTAAAACCTATGTTCAAATATCTTTGAAGCATACTTGCCGAAGCCTTTTCCTTTTGTATAACCAGCTTTGCTGCCTCAAAGAAATAATCATCCCTGTCTGCTTCCTGAGAGGAAGCTTCAGGAGTTTTAACATAGCTTGCAATGCTTTCATCATAGGTATTTCCGTCTGCCTGAGCCTTCCAGAAATCTACAACTCTTTGTACCTCCTGGTCTGAAACAAATGCACCCTGTAATCTTACCGGCTTTACATAGCCTGATGGATAAAACAGCATATCACCATTTCCTAAAAGCTTTTCTGCTCCGTTAGAGTCAATAATTGTTCTGGAATCAGTTCCCGATGAAACCATAAGAGCACATCTGGAAGGTATATTTGCTTTTATAAGTCCTGTTACAACATCAACAGAAGGTCTTTGAGTAGCAATAATCAAATGTATGCCTGCTGCTCTTGCCAACTGTGCAAGTCTGCATATTGACTCCTCTACATCCTTTGCTGCTACCATCATAAGGTCAGCAAGCTCGTCAATAACAATTACTATCTGTGGAAGCTTTGTAAGACCTGACTCTTTTCCAGCACTCTCTACCTTTTCATTATATCCTTTTAAATCTCTTACATTAAAATCTGCAAACTTTTTATATCTTTCAGACATTTCAGCCACAGCCCATTTAAGGGTATTGGCTGCCATTTTAGGGTCTGTTACAACTGGCTGTAATAAATGTGGAATACCGTTGTATACACCAAATTCTACTACCTTTGGGTCAACTATTATAAGTCTTACTTCCTCTGGCTTTGCCCTGAAAAGTATGCTCATAATAATAGAATTGGTAAATACTGATTTTCCTGAGCCGGTTGTACCTGCTACAAGCATATGTGGCATTTTGCCAATATCTGCAACTACTACATTTCCAGCAATATCCTTACCTGCTGCAAAGGCAATCTTAGAAGAGTTTGCTCTAAGCTCCTTTGACTCAATTAACTCTCTAATAAGCACTGTATCTCTGCCTTCGTTTGGTACTTCAATACCTATAGTAGATTTTCCCGGAACAGGCTCAATACTAATATCTGTTGCAGCCATATTAAGCTTAATATCATCTGCTAATGAAGTAATCTTGTTTATTCTAGTACCAGTTTCCGGCTGAATTTCATATCTGGTAACAGATGGTCCTCTGCAAAAATCTACAACTGTAGCATTTATTCCAAAGGTATGCAGTATTTCCTGCAGCTTATCTGCCACCATTCTAAGCTTTGCATTATCTACAGGCTTTGTAGTGCCATTTCCTTTATTAAGCAAGGCTGTAGATGGTAATGTATATGCCTTTTTCCTAGCTGGTGCCGGGGTGCTATTTGGTGTATTAGCTGATGTATTAGCTGCTCCATTAGCTGACGCATCTCCTGTTACACTGCCTGTTACACTGCCTGTCACGCTACCTGTAGCATTTACATTTCCCACTGAGAAGGCTTTTCTATTCATTACCTGCTTTGCTTCATTTGACACATGAATTTGTTCCTTTGGAACATATAAGCCGTCCTCATTGTCATAGCCGTCATATTCTTCGCTAGTATCTTCTTTATAAGAATTACTATTTAAAGAATTACTACTTAAAGAATTATTATTTTTTACATTACCATTTTCCACATTACTGTTATTTGTCACATTGTAATTATCTAAGGAATTTTCCTTATTTGGCATTTCATTGTAGTCAAAGCCCTCCTCTAGCTCTACATGACCGTTATACACTTCCATATCGTCACTTGACAGCTTACTCATTATCTCCTGACCTATTTCGTGTATATCCTCGTCCTCTGTAGCATTGCCATTTCCTACAGTAGCAATATTTACTCCGTGTACTCTGTTATCTACTCTCTTTTCCTTTTTCTGGTAGGCTCTTTCATTTGCAATACTCTTGGCTGTCTTTTTTATTCTGACAGCGTCCTCCCTGGCTGTTTCGTATACAGCGCTGCTGCCCTTTTTCACACCTGATATAAAGGATTTTTCTGTAAGAATAACAACTGTAATAATTATAAGGAGTGCTAAAATTATATATGTACCTAACATTCCAAATAATGAATGTAATGATTTTTCTATTAACGCACCAATTAAACCTCCACCCACCTTGCCTTTACCACATATTTTGTAGTAATCAAAGGCTGATAAGGTATTATCATATTCCATAAATACAAGCTGTATTGTTGCTGAAACAAGAATATATAAAGCACAGCCTGCTATAAATTTCTTTATGCCTCTTTTGTTATTTATGTTTGATATTAAAAACGCAACTCCAAAAAACATAACTAATGGGAAAATATAAGCTATAAAGCCAAACAAACCAAACATAAAATAGCTTAGATAATCACCTACAGGTGACAAAAATCCAAAATTGCTAAGCAGTAAAAGTAAGGTCACTACTAATGCAATAAGAAGCTTTATTTCATTTTTTAGTTTTATGTCCTTTTCTGTAGGCACATAAGGCTCTTTGACCTGTGCCAAGCTTTTATTTGTCTGATTTTGCTTTGCCTTAGACGCAGAGCTATTTTTTGCTTTTGCTCTTGATGCTCCACCAGTTTTATTTCTTGAGGTTGACTTTGTGTTATTTGCTTTTTTAGTTGCCAAAGCTTTTTCCTCCACAAACTCAATTTAAATAATATATTAATCCAAATTTAACTTATTTTACAAAATATGCAATAATTGCAATTAAGCCTACTACATAGCAATATATTGAAAAGCCTTTAAACTTTTTGTTTCTGACTACCTTGAGCATAGTTTTAATACATATATAACCTACAACTGTTGCAACAAGCATACCTATAACATAATTGAAAACTTCTCCGCCTGAAATTCCACTACTGCCAATATCCTTAACTTCTAAAAGAGCAGCTCCTAAAATAACTGGAATAGACATAATGAATGAATATTTAACTGCAAATTTTCTATCCATTTTGCTAACCAGACAAGCTACTATCGTAGTTCCAGAACGGGATATTCCCGGAAGTGTTGCAATTCCCTGACATACACCTACCACTGCGGCATTTTTGTAAGATACTGTATCCTCATTTTTCTTACCATCTGGTGTATTGTCTGCAATAAGCAGTAAAGTACCTGTAATAAGTAAACAAATACCCGGAATAATAAGGGCTGTAGATGCTTTTTCAATAACATCATTAAACAATATACCCATAATACCTGTAGGTATTGTGGATACAATTACAAGCATAGCAAACCTTCTATAGGAAGTACTTATAACCTTTATATATTTTTTCTTTTTATAGCCTGCTTTATTTTTCTCTACAAGATTATAGAAGAAATAACCTGTATTTTTCAAAGCATCAGCAATAATACCAATACCATTTACGATTAATTCCCAAATATCTTTCCAAAAAACTATAAATACTGCTACTAATGTACCAACATGTAAAAGCACATCAAAAAGCAAGCCTGTATCCTGCAATTCAAAAAGATTTTTGAATATGGCTAAATGTCCCGAACTACTTACTGGGAGAAACTCTGTTACTCCTTGGATAATTCCCATAAATATAGATTCAATTAAATTCATATTGCCTCCAATAAAGTTTTATACATACCTACATATTTTACTATTTATTGAAGGCAAATTCAACCGATTTTAATAATTTAAAGCTTCTATTACCTATTCTTTACATTTCCTGCTTTTTTCAATAAGACTATATAATTTTGAAAGAGCATCCTTCATTCCTCCAACCTCATCAATGATGCCCTCGTTTACAGCCTCGCTTCCTACAAGAATAGTTCCCAAATCCTTTGTTAGTACTCCTGTATTAAGCATTAATTTTTCAAATCTGTCCTTTGACACCTTGGAATGGCTGCATACAAAATTTGCAATTCTATCCTGTATAATTTTAAAATAATCGTAGGTCTGTGGTGCCCCAATAAAAAGTCCATTCATTCTTACCGGGTGAATTACCATTGCACCTGTAGGTACTATATAGGAATAATCAGCAGAGGTTGCGATTGGCACTCCTATTGAATGAGAGCCGCCAAGAACTAAAGATACTGTAGGCTTACTAAGTGATGCAATCATTTCGGAAATTGCCAGACCGCTTTCCACATCTCCACCACAGGTTTGAATTAATACTAAAAGTCCATCTCTGGAGTCGTCGTCCTCAAACATTGCTAATTGTGGCAAAACATGCTCGTATTTAGTAGTCTTAGAATTACTGCTGAGTGCATCATGTCCCTCTATTTCCCCGATAATTGTCAAAAGATGAATTCTGTAGTTTTTATTATTTTCCTCTAAGGTCACCTGACCATAGTTTTCTATTTTCTCATCCCTTTTTTCATCCTTTTCCAGCTTATCTGTTTTATCCTCTTTTTTTAATTTTTCCTCGTCCTTATCCTTATTTTTATTACCCATACTTAACTCCCCTTTATTCTATAAAATTTTAAACCTATTGAATTAATCAGATTACTACATTGTTATTATTAACAAAAAATTTCCAAAAATCCATTTAATTAATTACCAATATATGTTTTATAGCCAGTATAATCATAGCTGTATTATGCTTTAATCTTTCTTTAAATACAAATCTTTTATCTATCCATTCTGAATACATTTAGTTACCTCTAACAATATTTAACAACGCTATCAAACTGCATTTTACCACCAAATATGTCTAATGCACTGCCTATAGTAAAATCCACCTTTCCATTACCAAGCTCTTTTAAAATGTCAAGGTCAGCAAAGGAGCTAATTCCACCAGCATAGGTTACCTTAATATTTTCTAATCTGCCTAATATTTTAGCAACCTCTTCTTCTATGCCACTAGCTTTTCCTTCAACATCTACTGCGTGTACTAAAAACTCATCACAGTATTTTGAAAGCTCATAAAAAATATTTTCATCAATACAAACATCTGTAAATTTCTGCCACCTGTCGGTAACAATATAATACTTATCGTCTTTTTTTCTACAGCTCAAATCTAACACTAAATGCTCTTTTCCTACTGCATTAAATATTTTGTTAAGATTGTCATAATTGATTTTTCCATTTTTAAAAACATAAGAGGTAACTATTACATGGCTTGCACCAGCCTCAATATATTCTAAGGCATTATCACAATTTACACCTCCGCCTATCTGTAATCCACCCTTGTATGCCATAAGTGCCTTTAAGGCTTCACATTTTGTAGCCTCAAAATATTCTGAGTCCTTACTATTTAAAAGTATAATGTGACCACCTTTAATATTATTAGCCTTATACAAATTGGCATAAAATGTAGAGTCTACCTCAGAAACAAAGTTTTCCTTTGCCTGATTGTTTTCATCCTTCAGGCTGCCACCAACTATTTGTTTTACTTTTCCGTTGTGAATATCAATACAAGGTCTAAATTTCATTATTGTACCTTTCCTGCAATAGCTACGCTCATTTTATCAATAACCAGATAATCTCTTATACACTTATTGACACTTTCTATGGTAACATCATTAATCGCCTTCATACTATCCTTAAATGTATATATTTTGTTATAAAACATAATCGATTTTGCATTACTGTTCATTAAATTTACTGTATTATCCTGATTTAATGTCATTTCAGTAATTACCTGTTTTTTCGCATTTTCAAATTCTTCTTTGGTAATGCCCTTCTTTACTAGGTCTGCAATAATTCCTTTTATAAGCTTCATTACCCTTTCTAATTGATTTGGGTTTAAAGCTCCATATATATGGAATAAGCCTGTATCTGAAAAAGCACTGCCATAGGAGCATATATTATATGTAAGTCCTCTATCCTCTCTGATTTTCTGGAACAATCTTGAATTTACATCTCCTCCCAATATTGCATTAATAATTGTAAATTCATATCTGACCTCATCTACAAAGGAAGGAATTTCAAATGCTATATTTAGGTGTATCTGCTCAATATCCTGCTTTCTTTCTATATGTACAGGTGTATAAACAGGTGCAGTTCTTTTTTGAACCTTAGTAATATCCTTTGGCGTTGGTCTAAGGTCTGAAAATGATTTTTCTATTTGATTTAAAACCTGTTCTTTATCAAAATTTCCTGCTACAGATATTACTATATTTTCCCCTACATAATGATTACTCATAAAATCTATTAAATCATCTCTGGTAAATTTTCTGACTATTTTCTTTTCGCCGGAAATAAGAAAGCCTAATGGATGATTTTTCCACACCTTCATTTGAAGATATTCATGTACATAATCCTCAGCAGAATCATTGTACATATCTATTTCTTCACATACAACGCCTTTTTCCTTTTTCAAATCATTTTCATCAAGTAAAGGATTACATATCATATCACCAATAATGTCTATTGCCTCTAATATATATTCCCTTAGTGTTTTACAGTAAAAGGAGGTACACTCCTTGCTGGTATAAGCGTTGAGATTACCGCCAAGAACGGCAGTTGATATAGCTATATCACTTGCCGTTCTTGTCTTGGTGCCTTTAAACAGCATATGCTCAATCATATGGGCAATGCCATTGTTTTCTTTAACCTCATCTCTGGAACCAACACCCACCCAGACGCCTACCGTGGCTGAGTTAAAGTGCTTGTTCTGTTCAAATACAACCCTGATTTTGTTATCCAACACATATTTATAAATCATTATTTTACATCTTTAATACTGAAGCTTATTCTTCCCATCTTGTCCTTGCCTAAGCATACAACCTTAACTACATCGCCAAGTGTAAGAACATCTTCAACTCTGTTTATTCTTTCATTTGAAATCTTTGAAATGTGAACCATTCCTTCTTTGCCTGGTGCAAATTCAATAAACGCACCAAACTCTTTAATGCTTACAACTTTTCCTTCAAAAATCTGACCTTCTTCAAAATCAGTAACTATTGTCTGGATAAGTTTAACAGCCTTGTCAATGTTTTCCTTTTCAACGCCACATACTGATACAGCACCTTCGTCTGTTATATCAATCTTAACGCCTGTCTGCTCAATAATTGCGTTAATTGTCTTTCCTCTTTGACCAACAACATCACCAATCTTAGCTGGGTCAATCTGGATTTGTACAATCTTTGGAGCTAATGCACCAACCTCTTTACGAGGCTCGCTGATTGCCTTGCTCATACAATTTTCCATAATAAACATTCTGGCTTCTCTACATCTAGCGATTGCACCTTCAACGATTGGTCTTGTAAGTCCATGGATTTTTATATCCATCTGGATAGCTGTAATACCTGCATCTGTACCTGTTACCTTAAAGTCCATATCTCCAAAGAAATCTTCAAGACCCTGAATATCTGTTAATAAGATATAATCATCATCTGTTTCACCAGTAACAAGTCCACAAGAAATACCTGCAACCATTTTCTTAATTGGAACACCGGCAGCCATAAGTGACATACATGATGCACAAGTAGAAGCCATTGATGTAGAACCGTTTGATTCAAAGGTTTCTGAAACTGTTCTAATAGCATATGGGAACTCTTCTTCACTTGGAAGTACAGGAATAAGTGCTCTTTCTGCTAAAGCACCATGTCCGATTTCACGGCGTCCCGGGCCTCTTGATACCTTTGTTTCACCAACAGAGTATGCTGGGAAATTGTAATGGTGCATATATCTCTTTGATGTTTCTTTTTCGTCTAAGCCGTCAAGCTTCTGTGCCTCTGAAAGAGGAGCTAATGTACAAACATTACAAATCTGAGTTTGTCCTCTTGTAAACATTGCAGAGCCATGAACTCTAGGGATAATATCAACCTCAGCAGCAAGTGGTCTAATCTGGGTAATTTCTCTTCCGTCAGGTCTTTTGTGGTCTTTTAAAATCATCTTACGAACTGTTTTCTTTTCATACTGATATACAGCTTCATCAATAAGACCTAACCACTCTTCATTGTCCGCAAAGCTTTCTGCTAATTTATCTTTAAGATTTCTAATTCTTTCTTCTCTAACCTGCTTTTCCGGAGCAAACATTACTACTTCCATATCTGCTGGAGGAACGATTTCCTTAATTGCAGCGAATAATTCTTCTGGAATAGCACAGCTTGTGTATTCATGCTTTGGCTTACCACATTCAGCAACAATCTGGTCAATAAATGCAATAACCTGCTGATTTACTTCGTGTGCCTTATAAATAGCCTCTATCATTTTTTCTTCTGGAACTTCATTTGCACCAGCTTCAATCATAATAACCTTATCTCTTGTAGATGCAACTGTAAGCTTAAGGTCTGAAACCTGATTTTGAACTGAATTTGGATTGATTACAAACTCACCATCAATAAGTCCAACCTGAGTTGTTGCACAAGGACCATCAAATGGAATATCTGATATAGCAACAGATATTGCCGAACCAAGCATAGCTGTAAGCTCTGGGCTGCAGTCAGGGTCAACACTCATTACCATATTGTTAATTGTAACATCATTTCTATAATCCTTTGGGAATAATGGACGCATTGGACGGTCAATTACTCTTGATGTAAGAATAGCATTTTCTGATGCTTTTCCTTCTCTCTTATTGAAGCCACCAGGAATTTTTCCTACTGCGTATAATTTTTCTTCGTATTCAACACTAAGTGGGAAAAAGTCTATTCCATCTCTTGGCTTTTCTGATGCAGTAGCTGTAGATAAAACTACTGTATCTCCATAGTGCATAAATGCAGCTCCGTTTGCCTGTGCTGCTACTCTGCCAACATCAACTCTAAGAGTTCTGCCAGCTAAATCCATTGTAAAACTTTTAAACATTTCTGCCTCCTGTTATATAAATTAAAATGTATGTGGCAGAAGTTCCGAAAACACTGAAAAGGTCACAACCAAGCAATTACTCTATTTTATATTATGGGCTTTTCAGTGGTCTCGGCTTGGTTCTTCTGCCAATAGCAAGTAGACTTTTCTACTTAACATATAACAATAGACAAGACCGAAGCCTTGTCTATTGAAATAATCTTATTATTTTCTGATTCCTAACTTTTCAATTAAAGCACGGTATCCTTCAAGGTCTTTCTTCTTTAAGTAATCAAGTAAACCTCTTCTCTGACCAACCATCTTTAAAAGACCTCTTCTAGAGTGGTGATCCTTCTGGTTAACCTTTAAGTGCTCTGTTAATTCGTTAATTCTTGTTGTAAGAATAGCAATCTGTACTTCTGGAGAACCTGTATCTTCTGGTGTTCTTCCATAAGTTTTGATAAGTTCTGCTTTCTTTTCCTTTGAAATCATGATAATTCCTCCTAAATTTTAAAATCACCTATCACCAAGCAGTGGTCGGAGTGTCCATTTGCTTTGTGACGGTTACACAATTACCTAAATACTTTAGCATAAAATGGGGTAATAGTCAAATGATTTGTTACATTTATTCTGCAAGCTATAATAGTTTCATATAGGGACCGCTTTCGCTTAGCCTCGCCTCGTAGCAGCACTAAGCTTGTGCTTCGCTACGCTGGCACTCGCTAAGTGCTGACGGTCGAGGATGTCCCTATCTGAAACTATTATAGCTTACAGAATTAGTTTGCTACTACCCCTTTATAGTACATTACTTTATAGTACATTATTTTCTCTCTATATTAGTAATCGAATCTATAGTTTCTATTACCTTTATATCTAAGCTGCTAATATTATAGGCAACGCCGTCTATTAATATTACATCATCACTTATAATTGAAATTTTCTGGTCAGCCATTTCTTCTCGTTTTACTACTAGATTGTATACCCAGCCCTTAGAATCAGTGTTGTAATCTTCTTTTTTATCCAGCTTGCTAACTTCTAATATTGGATATAGCTTTTCAATATCCTCTTTTTTATCTATTGTTACATATTCATTTTTAAATTGTGCTTCAATAGATGTAATCTTATCAAGATTATCCTCTGATTTAACATCACTTGAGCTACAAGCTGTCAACACCATAATTAATAAAGCTCCACAAATAGTTAATAATCCGAATTTTTTCATAGACCTTATCCTTTCGTCTGTTTAATCAACATTTCAACCAACAACAAATTTATATTTCTAATTTAATAAACACCCCTTTTCGTAAAACGGTTTTGCAAAGAGGGGTGTTTTTCATTATTTAATTAACTTTTCAAATACTATCCTATGGAATAACTCTTAATGCACAATATGGCTGTGTATAGAAAGCACTACCAATCTTTATACCCTGTGAAGGTGTTGAAGCGTGTAATAGCTGTCCGTTTCCTACATAGATACCAACATGTCCGATTGTGCCGCTATAATTGTACAGGAATATATCACCAGGCTTTGCTTCACTTACTGGGATAATTGTATAGCCTGTACTTAAATATGCACTTGATGATCTTGGTAAATCATATCCGTACTGTGCAAATACAAGCTTAACAAAACCAGAGCAATCTGTACCATTAGTTAAGCTGTTACCGCCATATACATATGGGTTGCCTAAGAACTGCATACCATAGTTTATAAGGTCTACTGCTGTCTGTGAAACAGTAGAATCAAGATTTGTATATGTCATATTTGGAACTGACTGGCTGCTTTGGCTTCCTGTGCTTGTTCCATTTGAGCTTGTACTATTTCCGTTGTTTGAAGAATATGTTGTATTGGCTACAACCTCTACAATTTCAACTGCTGTTGGAAGTGTATTGACCTTGTTTACATATTCTGCTGAAACATAACCTTCAAGGTTATTAATATCAACCTTGTACCAACCATCTAATTCCTCTAATATTTCTAAGTATTCACCTTCAGAAACGCAGGTTGAAATATTGCAATCTGTTGATGGTTCCTGTCTTACATTAAGAATTGAACAATTAACATATAATTCTGTTTTCATTGTTTTCATCGCCAGCACATTTGCATCATAACCTGTAAGAATATATTCACTGTAAACATATCCTTCCACATCTCCAGACTTAATTTTGTACCAGCCATTTTCTTCAGATAAGATTTCACAAGCACAGTTGCCTGGCATCTTACCTATGATTTTGCTTTCTGTACTTGGATTTTCTCTGACATTCAAATAGTCTGAAACATTAGAAATGCCAAGATTTTCGTATCCATTTATAATTGAATCCTTTGGAACAAACTGAGTAGCTATATCTAATTCTTCTATGCTGGCATTCTCATCTGTGTTAAGGTATGAACCATAATTTTCCAAAACACCTGTTACACCTGCATTAGAAAAGCTTACCTTTCCTGTAAGCTGTCCCAAATCTTCACTTTCATCTGATAATTTATCTAAATAATATGTAACCCCAGCAGACAAAACTGCTGTTGTACCAGAAACCTCTGTTGTTTCTTCTACTTTACTAACCTTGTTATCATCAACATTTTTTCCTGTATTACCTGGTAATACTGCATTAATTCCAAACGCACACGCACACATTGCACACGCACCGACAACTAACCTTCTGTACTTCATGTTACCTCCTGAACTACTATGCTATAATTTATAATCTATTTTTCAATTTAACTTATTATCTTTTTATTTTCTATTTCTATAATGTTAAGCTTTTAATTCAATTCTGTTAAGCTATATTCCATAACCACAGAAGTTTTTTAATTTTATCTTATATATGTTACAAAATTATTAAATTTTTATAACAAAATAAATTATATCATTAGAAGAGCAAATGTCAACCTATATATAGGTTATCACAAAAATTAGACATTTATATAAAAAATACAACAATTATTTTCTTTAATAATTGTCAACTTTTATTTTTTTATGGTTGACAATTAGGAATATTTGTATATAATCCATATTGTTGCTGCTTTACATTATTTATGTATTTAAAAGCACTATTTCAATAGGTATTTGTATATATGTGATAACAATATTTAAAATTATTAAGTACTACAACTGCCTAAATAATATTACATAGGAGATTTTTATGGAAACAAAATCAAGCAAAATTTACAGTATCGTTTTAATCGGTGTATTTACTGCCATTATTTCAATTATTTCTGCATTACCTATCGGTTTTAACATTTTAGGTGTGCCAGCCACATTACAAACCTTTGCAATGGCTTTTATCGGCTTTCTTTTAGGTTACAAAAAAGGAACCTTGTGTGTATTTATTTACATACTTCTGGGTGTTATAGGTATTCCTGTATTTAATGGCTTTAATGGTGGTTTGTCTATATTATTAGGTGTAACTGGTGGATTTATTATTGGATTTTTATTCCTAGCATTTTTCTCAGGTCTTGGAATGAAATTTAAGAAACCAGCAAATCCTATTGTTTTAGCTATTATCAGAATATTACTTTCAATCGTAGGTCTTTTAATATGTCACCTTATTGGAAGTATCGCTGGTGGAATTTATCTTGAAAAATCCACCTTTGTAACAGCTACTATTATTTCCTTCCCTTACTTACCAAAGGATATTCTTTCAGTAGTCCTTGCATATTTTATTGCCTTAGCAGTAAGAAAAGCACTAAAGGATGCAAAGCTGGGTTTTGTCTTAGACTAACTTAAACAATACCCCTTATCTGTGAAATACATATACTTAGGTTTTATATGCAGCTTCACAAATAAGGGGTTTTTTAATTATATTTTATAACCACTGGTTATATTTCTAATTCTTTTATACATTTTAAGGCTGATTTCAAAAAACCTTAGCTGTAATTTATCTTTAACAGAAATACTGTTTTTTTGCTTTCTAAGCTTTTTTGCCAGTCCTTTATAAAGCTTGTATTGATTATCTATTTTTTCTCTTATACCTTTATCACCCTTATAATCAAGCACTGTATATGCTTTAACAAGTATTCTCGCACCCTCACCAAAGGTGTACATATAATACTCCTTATAGCCTTTATCTATAAAGTATTGTAACCTCTCTGCCAAAAACTCACTTTTATGAAGATTTTTAATTGTAAAACTTTCTCTTATAATACTATTTTTTCTAATCCGGTAATTGTAGCCAATATATTTGGTGCAGGCAATATAATTACATACACTAAGTATATCCTTTAATGTGCCCTCATCCTCATGGATTTTACCTATTGGGTACCTGTTGTTTTCCCATATATTTCTACTATATAGCTTTGACCAGGCAACAATAGCTGTTATATTGCTTTTACACTTCTCCCAAAACTGTCTTTCATAAAGAATTGTTGTTGCATCATTTTCATTAATATATTTTGATGAAAGATATTCTCCTCCTTCATCTACCATATTAATGCTGCAATTAACAATATCAGCCTTTGTTTCTACTGCAATTTTTACAAGTTTTTCAATAGCATCTAATTGTAAAAAATCGTCACTATCTACAAACATTATGTATTCGCCAAGTGCCACATCTATTGCTGCATTTCTGGCAACAGATATTCCTCCGTTTTTTTGATGAATAACCTGCACTCGGTCGTCAAGCAGTCCATATTCATCACAGATTTTTTCACTGCCATCAGTTGAACCATCATCAACTATTATTATTTGAAGTTCCTTGTAGGTCTGATTTATAACACTATCAAGGCATTGTCTTAAAAAAACCTCCACATTATATACTATAACAACCAATGTGACTTTTTTTATTTCCATATATTCCTTCTTGTCACTGCTTCAAATCAAGCAATTTACTAAAATAATCTCTACAGCAGCCTGCATCATACATAATCTGTTTTTTTAATGCCTCCAGATTTTCAAACTTAACCTCACTTCTATGGAACTTATATAATCTTATTTCCAAAAGACTATCATATAGGTTACCTTTAAAATCTAAAACATTAGTTTCTACGATTATATTTTTTTCATTTGTAACTGTTGGTTTACTGCCAATATTTGTAACACAGTAATACTCTTTTCCAGAAATATTAGTTGTGGAAAAATACACACCATTTGGAGGCAGTATTTTATCCCTCCATGGTACAATATTTGCAGTAGGAAAATCAATAGTTCTTCCAATTTCATTTCCATGAATAACTTTTCCAATAATAGTGTATGGGTAGCCTAACAAGGCATTGGCTTTTTCAATATCTCCTTCTGAAATTAAATTTCTCACAAGGGTACTGCTAATCTGTTTTTCATTATCCAAAAGCTTTTCGAAAACTTTTAACTGATAATCATAGATCTTGCTGTTTTCCTCTAAAAATTCAATATTTCCTAGTCTGTTATGACCAAAGCAAAAATCATTTCCACATATAATCTTTTTCATATCTAATTTTTCAATTAGAATATTCTTCAAAAATACTTCTCTATCCATTAAAATAAGCTCCTCTGTCATAGGATATTCAATAACAATATCCACTCCTATTTTTTCATAAAAGCTATATTTTTCACTATTAGTAAGAATGTATTTTGAATTGCTATGATTTACAACACTATATGGGGATTTTGAAAAGGTAAAAACAACTGCTGTAAGTCCTTCCTTTTTGGAATTTATAAGCTCATCCATAATAAGCCTGTGACCCTTATGTATTCCGTCAAATTTGCCTATAGCAACTGCTGTATTATTTAATTTTAAATGAGTAATATCCTTTAAAATTTTCATTATCAATACCTATCATTTCTATTTTTCATAAAACATTTTTACATTTTTTAATTGGTGATTTTCCCTTAACTGATATATGGCAATAAATGTTCCTGTTTCATCATATATTCTTACAGACTCATTAATTTCCAAATCATATGGTTCCTTTAGCATTTCTAATTCTATAGGATTTCCATTATACAATAATTTTGAAAATTGATTCTTTACTACTACCTTTTTATAGTCTGCCAATGCTTCATCCACAGGCAAAATATATTTTTCTATATTATTTTCTATAACCAGCTTCTCTATTTGGCTTAAGGTTAAGCTATCATCTATATTAAACCTGCTTACCTTTATTCTTTCTAGCTGTTCCATACATGCTGGTACAGACAGCCTTGTACCTATATCTCGGCATAAGCTTCTAATATATGTACCCTTGGAACATTTTACTGTAAAATAAACTCTTGGAAACTGTATTTTTTCAATAGAAATATCTAATATTTTCACCCTTCTTGGCTTTCTTTCAATAACCTTTCCTTCTCTGGCTAATTGGTACAGCTTTTTGCCATTGACCTTAATAGCACTATACATTGGTGGAATTTGGTCATATTCGCCTTCAAAGGATTTTATTGCTGCCTCAAGCTTTTCATTATCTATTTCCTTCTTAACCGATTCAATATCTATTTTTTCAATAACATTTCCGCCTATATCCTCAGTATCTGTGGCTAAACCAAAAATAAGGACAGCTTTGTAAGTTTTGTCCTTATCTAATAACATATCACATAATTTAGTACCCTTACCAAGACACACAGGCAATACGCCTGTAGCATCCGGATCAAGAGTACCTGTATGTCCAATTTTCTTTTGTCTTAATATACCTCTTAGCTTTGCAACTACATCGAAGGAGGTATATCCTTTTTCTTTATATACATTAATTATTCCATTATACATTATTTTCCACCTGTAAAAACTGTTCTTCAATTTTTTCAGACAAGTTGTTAATTACATCATGGGCTGTTCCCTTCATGGTACAGCCGGCAGCTCTTATGTGACCACCGCCGCCAAAATTGCTGACCACAAGATTACAATCAATAAAATTGTTAGAGCGTAAACTTACCTTGTATTCCAGTTCTTCAATCTCATAAATGAAAATAGCACATTCTACACCTCTGGTAAGTCTTAGCTGTTCAACAATTCCACCTAATTCCTTTGGTGTAACCCCATAAAATTCAAGATTTTGTCTTGATAAAACTGAGAAAATACACTTTCCATCTAAGAATAAAATACTTTCCAGCAAGGCTCTGCCTAAAATCTGATTTTGTACATATGATTTTGAGTAAAAGCTGTCATCAATAATTGTCTGGAAATTAAAGCCCTTTGTCATTAATTTTCCTGCTATATTCATTGTATGCTCAGAGGTGCTGCTGTATTTAAACACTCCTGAATCATGAATTATGCCTGTATACAAGGCTTCAGCAGTATTTTTACTTATCTTTTCTTCCTCTAACAAGTCAAAAAGCACCTCCGAGGCAGAGCTTGCCTCTGGAATAATTACATTTTCACTGGCAATACCTAAATTGCTCACATGATGATCAATGCACACTGTATCCTTCGCTTTATCAAAAGCCTCCAGTGCTACACCAATTCTTGCTTTTTCACTTACATCAAGTATAATAAACAAATCAAAATCTTCGTCTTTTACTTCTTCTTCAATGTCAGCTATATTTGCAATGTAATTAAATTTATCACCCGGGTTTTCCATATAAACATGAACATCAATATCCTTATAATTATCTAAAATATAATTATAAAGACCCATACAGGAACCAACACAATCTCCGTCTGGTCTTATATGTCCTGCTATCCCTACCTTCTTTGCAGTTATAAGCTTATCATGAATTTTCACTTTAGGCACTTCCTTTCAACAATAGCGATTATTCGTTACCGTTATTACCATTTACTTCGTCAATTAACTTAGACATATTAACACCATATTCAATAGACTGGTCCATTATAAATGTTATCTGAGGTGTATTTCTAAGATTTATTGAACCCGCAAGCTGTTTTCTTATATAACCTTCAGCACTTTTCAGTCCGGCATAGGTGTCCTTTCTTGCCTGTTCATCTCCTAAAACACTAATATATGCCTTACAGAATTTTAAGTCTGGAGTAACTTCTACTGCAACAACCGTTGTCATAGGTGAAATTCTTGGATCTTTAATTTCATTTCTGATTATGTTGCTTAATTCGTGCATTACTTCAGAATTAATTCTAATATTTTTTACACTATTTTTTCTCATACCTATTTCCTCCTATTTATGATTTCGTTACCTTCATAAAACAATCATAGGATGAATTTAATTAAATCACAAATTATCTTGGAACCTCAACCATAATATATGCTTCAACTAAATCAAGCTCCTGTAAATCATTAAAGCCTTCAAAAACAAGACCACATTCATATCCAGCCTTTACTTCCTTAACATCATCCTTGAAACGTTTTAATGAAGCAAGTGGGCCTTCAAAAATCTGTTCTCCTTCTCTTGTTATTCTAACCTTGCAGCCTCTCTGGAACATACCATCTAATACATAAGAACCAGCTATTGTACCTACACCAGAAGCCTTGAATAACTGACGAACCTCTGCATGACCTATTACCTTTTCCTCGTATACCGGGTCAAGCATTCCCTTCATAGCAGCTTCAACATCTTCGATTGCCTGATAAATTACTCTATATAATCTTAAATCAACATTTTCTCTCTCAGCAATGTCCTTTGCCTGATTATCCGGTCTTACATTAAAGCCGATAATAATAGCATTTGAAGCAGAAGCTAAGATAACATCTGATTCATTAATAGCACCAACGCCACCGTGAATTACCTTAACAACAACCTCATCATTTGATAATTTAACAAGACTTTGCTTAACAGCCTCAACTGAGCCTTGTACATCAGCCTTTACAATAATATTAAGCTCTTTAACATCTCCAGCCTGAATCTGGCTGAATAAATCATCAAGTGACATTTTGCTTTTAGCCTTAGAGCCTTCTAACAGCTTTTCTCTGCCTTCACTAATAAAGGTATCAGCAAAGCTTCTTGCTTCCTTCTCATTCTTTGTAGCAACAAATATTTCGCCAGCATTTGGAACTGAATTTAAACCTAAAATTTCTACTGGCGTAGAAGGTGTAGCTTCTTTTATCTTTTCGCCCTTGTCATTAATCATAGCTCTTACACGGCCATAGCATGAGCCTGCTGCAATAGCATCTCCAACCCTAAGTGTTCCCTTTTGTACAAGAACTGTAGCAACAGTACCTCTGCCCTTGTCAAGCTTAGCTTCAAGCACAAGACCTCTTGCTTTTCTGTTTGGATTAGCCTTAAGCTCACACATTTCAGCAGTTAAAAGAATCATTTCAAGTAACTGGTCAATACCTTCCTTTGTATGTGCAGATACAGGAACAAATACTGTATCACCACCCCAGTCCTCTGCAACTAATTCATACTCGGCAAGCTCCTGCTTAACCTTGTCAATATTTGCACTTGGCTTATCAATTTTATTAACTGCAACTATTATACTAATACCAGCAGCCTTTGCATGGTTAATAGCTTCTACTGTCTGTGGCATAACACCATCATCAGCAGCAACAACTAATATAGCAATATCTGTTGACTGAGCGCCTCTCATACGCATAGCCGTAAATGCCTCATGACCTGGTGTATCAAGGAAGGTAATATTTTCACCCTTGCACTTAACTGTATATGCACCAATATGCTGTGTAATACCACCAGCTTCACTTGAAATAACATTTGTCTGTCTTATTGCATCAAGAAGAGAAGTTTTACCATGGTCTACATGTCCCATTACGCAGACAACCGGAGGTCTTTTAACTAATTTAGAATCGTCCTCCTCTTCTTCCTTTAAAAGCTCCTCAATAACATCTACCTTTTCTTCTAATTCGGCAATAATATCAAACTCTAATGCAATTTCTTCTGCTGTTTCAAAATCTATTTCCTGATTAATTGTAACCATTTTTCCCTGCATAAAAAGCTTTTTAACAAGTGCTGATGGCTGCATTTTCATCTTATCAGCTAATTCTTTAATTGTAAGTGATTCAGGAATAACTATTGACTTAATTTCTTCTTCCTTTGGTGCCTGCTGCTGTGGCTTTGGAGTATTCTGCTGTTTATTTTTATTGCCGAAGGCTCCGTTTTTATTGCCACCAAAAGCACCATTTTTATTATTACCACGGAAATTGTTATTGTTATTATTATTGTTATTATTATTGTTGTTATTATTTCCGTTGTTATTATTTCTATTATTGTTATTTCTATTATTGTTTCTGCTATTGTCTCCACTGTTATTAGCATTATTCTGATTATTATTTACACCATTGTTTTTTCTATTATTGTTATTATTTCCATTATTATTTCTACTAAAATTATTATTTCTATTTCTTCCCTGCTCGCTATTTTGTGGGTTGAACACCTTTGTTATGTGTTTCTTTTTTCCTTCACCCTGATTTTCAGCCTTGCTTTCATTTTTATTTTCTACAGGCTTTTCAGACTTTTTATTTTCAGCTTTTTTATCTTCTGTCTTTTCTATTTTTTTATCCTCTTTCTTATTAGACTTTTTCTCTTTTACAGATTTATTATCATGATTTTTATTTCCAGCAAAGGCTTCCTTTACTCTGTTTGCATCTTCCTCTGAAATAGAACTCATATGACTTTTTACCTCTACTCCAAACTCCTTAAGCTTTGTAATTATTTCCATACTATCTTTTTCTATTTGTTTAGCTAATTCATATATTCTGATTTTTGACATCTAAATTCCTCCATGCTTACATTTCACTACTATTAAGTTTAAGAAGCTTAACTATTGAATTTTTAAATCCATCATCTAAAATTCCAACACTGACACGAAACTCTTTTCCTGTAAAACGACCTAACTCTTCTTTACTTCCATAAAAATATAATGGTATATTATAAAAGCTGCACATATCACTATAATTTTTCTTTGTGCGTTCTGAGGCTTCCTTTGAAACAATTACAAGCTTTACCTTTTTTTCTTTAATTGCTTTTTCTACAGCAAACTCGCCACTGACTACCTTTCCCGCTTTTGTTGCAAGTGATATAAGTGATAATATTTTGTTATTCATTTTCAAGCTCCGCCTTTAACTTATCATAAACCTCCTGGCTAATCTGGGTCTGTAAAGACCTTTCAATCGCTTTTGTTTTGATTGCTTTGTTAAGGCAGTCCATAGACCTGCACACATATGCACCACGCCCATTTAACTTACCTGTCAAGTCCATCTTTACTTCTAAATTTCCATCTTTTATAACTCTTACCAAATCTTTTTTTGGCTTTAATTCACCACAACCGGTACATTTTCTCATAGGAATTTTCTTAATAGTACTCATTTTTACCTCGACACAATATTTTGTTTATTATTTATTGTTCTGTTTCGCTTGAAGATAATTTTTCCTTTTCTTCTAACTCCTTAGCCTGTGTTTCACTCTTTATATCAATTCTATAACCTGTAAGTTTTGCAGCAAGCTTAGCATTCTGACCAGCTCTACCAATGGCTAATGAAAGATGATTATCTGGGACAACAACCTTTGCTGTCTTTTCATCATCATCTGCCTCTACCGAAACAACCTTTGATGGTGCTAAGGCATTTACTATGAATTCTGCTGAGTTGTCACTATAACGAACAATATCAATCTTTTCTCCACGAAGCTCTGAAACAACTGCTCCAACTCTGCTTCCATTTACACCAACACAGGAACCGACTGGGTCTACCTTTGGATTTTTTGAACGAACTGAAATCTTTGAACGGGAGCCTGGATCTCTTGCTATTGTAACTATTTCAACAATACCATCCATAATTTCTGCAACCTCAGTTTCAAACAATCTCTTTACTAATTGTTCACTTGTTCTTGAAATTGTAATCTTTGGAACTGGGCTTTTTTCCTGCTCTTTTACTTCTGTTACATAAACCTTTATTCTATCATTTGGCTTTAATTTTTCTGTTGGAACAATGTCATCCTCTGTAAGCATCGCATCAAGCTTTCCAAGATTTACAATAATTCCTCTCTGGTTAATCTTTCTAACAATACCTGTAATAATATCGTTTTCCTTTGTGTAGTACTTGTTAAATACTGCATTTTTTTCTTCTTCTCTGATTTTTTGTGTAATAACACCTTTTGCTACAGAGGTTGCAATTCGTCCAAATTCCTTTGTCTTTATTTCTACATTTACAATATCTCCAAGCTTATATTTCCTGCTGATTTCATTTGCAGCTTCAAGACTAATCTGTGTGACTGGATTTTCAACCTTTTCTACAACTTCCTTTTCTGCAAAAATTGTAAAATCACCTGTCTGTCTGTCAATATTTACCTTTACATTATCCGCTTTATCAAAGTGATTTTTGTATGCTGTAACTAATGAGTTTTCAATAGCATCAAGCAATACATCTTTGTTAATATCCTTTTCCCTTTCTAATATATTTAGTGCTTCGATTAATTCGCTGTTCATTTTTTAATTCCTCCTTTAAAAGTCAAATGCTAATCTAATAAGTGCAATGTCCTTGCGCTCAATCTTCATTTCTTTATCATCATCTACCGCTATAGTAACATCATCATCTGAATATGCTATAAGCACACCTGTATAGTCCTTTTGTCTGTCAATAGCCTTATATAAGTGGATTTCCACTTCCATACCAATGCTTCTTTTGAAATCTTTTTCTTTTTTTAATGGTCTTCCAAGTCCAGGCGAGCTTACCTCCAATACATAGGACTCCTCGATGAAATCCTTTGCATCTAATAAATCTCCTAATGCCCTGCTGACTATTTCGCAATCATCAACTGTAATTCCACCTTCTTTATCAATGTAGATACGAAGGTAATAGTTTGATGCTTCTTTTACATACTCAACATCCACTAATTCAAAATTATTTTGTTCTATGATTGGCATTACAAGTTCTTCTGTAAGCTGCTCATACTCTTCTCTTTTTGACATCTTATCCCTCCTGTTTATAGCATTTCATATTACAAAAGAGAGTGGACAAATGCCCACTCTCGACGGTAAAAAATATCACTTGTAACAGTTTACCACCTTTTTACAGTAATTGCAAGGATATTTTTTAAGTATCTCTATTTACGGATTATATCTGAAGTAAAAAAAACACATTACAATTTTTTTTAAAAAAGTGCTTGCTAAATATTACTTTTTTATGTATACTAATAGGGCAGTTAAATTTGGCTCATTGGTCAAGCGGTTAAGACGTCGCCCTCTCACGGCGAAAACAGGGGTTCGATTC
>OIZX01000614.1_pt1 | contig 22800 bp, 15 predicted proteins | sample 1588621 | NCBI WGS metagenome assembly OIZX01 (sample SAMN03283276) | human gut metagenome | biome: human-associated habitat; material: feces | host: Homo sapiens | place: Peru | collected 2012 | reverse complement strand
CAGCTCCTCTGTTGATTGTGATTTTTTTCTTTACTTTAATTTTGATGATTTTCGGCGGAGGAGCTTCAAAAAACTCTGCCATTCTCGGCACTTATTACTGCAATGATTACGATATGTCGAGAGCAATTGAATCGTACACTAATATTGCTTATGAGTATAATAGCAACCTCATTCGTTGCAAAAGCAAAAACGAATGGCGTCAGGGGCTTAAAAGCCTTAAAGTCAATACGGACAGTATGGACGATACACCAACTAAATATTATTACGGCAAAAATATCGTTCAGAACTACGAACCTGTGTATGACTTTGATGCAAACAAACTAATTGCTTTTATGTGTGCCTATACTTATGATTTTACCGATGCGGACGATAAAGAGCAAAGTTGGAGTTATGATGATGACAAGTTTGATGATATTCTGCAAGACCTTTTTGATAAGGAATACAGCTTTCAATACAAGTATGTCAATGGTTCTTTTTGGCAGGAATTGGGTAGCTACGACGCTTATCCCGGTGACGCATCGGACGAATACTATTACAGTAAAAGTTCCGGCTCTATCACCGACAATGGTAAAACCTATGGTTATATTGATTTTGGTTCTTGTGGAGTACCGTCAGCATTAACTTCTTACCACAAAAGTAAAAAAGTGTATTTTAATTTATCAACCGGCGAAATACTCAATGTCAATAAAAGCTATGCTAAAACCGGATACTATTTTCAAAATTGTAATCAGCAAGTTGTGGATTCTATGGGTGGCATCATTCCTTCTTTTTATAGTCTCATCAAAAAAAATAATGAAAAATTTTGGGGTTGGCGAGGTTCAGGCACAAAGGTGTATCGCAAAACGCAGCTTACTATCAATGGTCAAGATTTTAATTGGGCAATATCTTCAGATGATGTTAAAACGAGATTTGGCGAAAATGGTAAGCAAGCTGTTAGATTTTATAAGCGTGATACCTATATTACCGATTGCAGTCTTTACACTAATGTCAAACAAGTCAGAAGCTTTGATGACGCAATTTATGCAGTCTTAAACTCCAAAAGTCAGAGTCTGTATTCTTCTCAAACAAAAATCAAAGAGGATTATGCACAGCGTAAGCAGTATTATCAAATATTATCCTGTCAGGAAAAGGACGATGACGGTAATACAGCCACAACATACGGCTTGCACCAGTCCTTTGAGTGTAATCCCCTGCCCGGCAATTTTGACAATGCCCAAATATATAACAACTTCGGTTACGATGTAGTAAGTTGGTATAATCGCCATTGTCAAAATACTATGCACTACGGTACAGACTTTTCGGCAAGTAAGGGTACTAATGTTTACTCTCTGATGGACGGTAAGGTGGAAAGCATTGACACCTCAAACCATACCGTTGTTATAATCACGGAAAAGGACAGAAACATATGGTATGAAAACGATACTGCCCGAACTTTTAAACTTACATACGGCAATATCACACTTAAATCAGGCTTAAAAAAAGACAGCAAAGTTAAACTTGGTGAATATATCGGTAAAGTTGATGACTACAAGCATTGTGACGGTAATGATACTAAAGCTAATCAAAATTATCTGCACCTCGGTGTGCAAATAAAATACAACTTGGTGTGGCACGATGTTGACCCGCAATTTTTAATTTACCGTGAAAACAAATAAAATTAACTTATGCCCCATTGGGGCATAAGTTGGAGGAGGAAATAGAATGCCTGTAAACAGCGTTCAAAAACTTGATACACTTAGGCAAAGTCTAAATGCACTTACTGAAAAAATCAATTCATTGATTGCAAAAAAGAAATCCCTTGAAAAGCAAATCAGCGAATTAGAGGAAAAAGAATTTATGACAATTATCAAAGCTAATAACTGTACGGTATCAACCTTAAATGAAGATTTAAAAATAATTAAGCTCCTCAAAGAGAATAATCTCACCGAACAGGATATTATTGATATTATCAGAGAATTAGGAGGTTCAAATGTTGAAAAAGAAACGCAAACCGTATAAAAGATTACTTGCTGTCCTTATGACGGCAGCTATGTGCCTATCTATGTCATTGTGCAGTATGGCATCGGTTTCTGCCGCACAAACAACTAAAGGCGAAGAATCATCTGCTTCCGACAGCAGTAATACATCGGATAATTCCGACCATTCTGATAATGCAGACAATTCATCATCAAACAACAGCGAAAGCAGTTCAAGCTCAGATGACAACAAAACAAATTACGATTGGTCAAAGAATACAACAGGCAACGCAAATCTTGCCGCAGATGAAACAATCGTGATGGAAAACGGTACATATCAGCTTATTGCCGTAACAACAAGAGATGATGATGTGTTTTATGTCATTATTGATAAGACAAAAACTGAAAACAATGTTTACTTTCTGAACGAGGTTGATACAGCCGACCTTGATAAGCTTGCAAAAGATGACAGCAATGTATCAAGCGGAGGTGAGGACACTTCAGAGCCTACAACCGCTCCCGATGAAGAAGCACAGACAACAGATAATACCGACAGTACATCATCAGGCAACAATCAGTATATGATTTATCTTGTAATAGGCATTGTAATTCTCGGTGGTATTGGCTTTGCTTTTTATAAGCTTAAGGGCAAAGGCGGTAAAAAATCGTCAAACAATGAATCCGAATACACGGACGAAGATTTTGATTATCAGCCTGAAATCAACGAAGATGAAGAATCGGAGAATAAATAATTATGTCAGTATTGGTTATTGCCGAAAAGCCGTCAGTTGCAAATACTGTTGCGACTGTCCTCGGTGCAAATAAAAAAGGTGTAAACTATTTATACAATGACCGGTATATCGTATCGTGGTGTTTGGGTCATCTTGTCAAGCTTGATGACCCGGTTGCCTACGGGGATAGGTTTGCCGAAAAACCGTGGAAGTTTGAAAACCTACCCATTATCCCCGAAAAGTGGAAGTTTTCTGTTGCTGGTTCGACAAAATCTCAATATTATGTTCTGAAAAGCCTGATTGAACGAGATGATGTTAACGAAATAGTCTGTGCAACCGATGCAGGACGGGAAGGTGAATGTATTTTCCGTTATATGTATTACAAAACGGGCTGTACAAAGCCGGTCAAAAGATTGTGGGTTTCATCTCTTGAGGAAAAAGCTATTAAAAAGGCTTTTTCCGAGCTTAAAGATGACTCGGAATATGACAATCTATACCGTGCAGGATTTGCAAGAGCTAAAGCCGATTGGCTTGTCGGAATGAATGCCACAAGGCTGTTTTCTGTAAGATACGGTTTATTGCTCAACATCGGCAGAGTACAAACACCCACCCTTTCAATGATTGTTGACCGTAATAATAAGGTTGAAAACTTTGTTAAAGAGCCGTTTTACAAGGTTGATATTGATTGCGGTGATTTTAAGGCAACAAGCGTTGATGACTTTAAATCGGAATATGAAGCTGACAAGCTTGCTGAATGTGTTGATAAGTCGGATTTTACGGTTGTTGATTTAACGGAGCAACAAAAGTCTGTTGCTCCGCCAAAACTCTATGATTTAACTGCTTTGCAGCGTGATGCAAACAGCATTCACGGTTATACCGCACAGCAAACGCTTGATTATTTGCAGTCGCTTTACGAAAAGAAGCTTGCTACATATCCTCGCACGGACAGCAACTACATTACCGATGATATGGAAGCTACAGCAAAAAATCTTATTGAAAGCGTTTACGGTGTATATGAAAAAATACCACAGACACCCACTGATGTTACAAAAGTTATCAACAACGCAAAGGTATCAGACCACCACGCATTACTGCCAACTGAACAGATAACAAGCTATGACTTATCGTCATTGCCGACAGCAGAATACAATATATTGTTTATGCTTGCTGTCAGACTTTGTGTTGCAACAGGTGATGATTATGTATATCGTACATTCACTTGTGAATTAAAATCTAATAACAGCGATAAACCATTTGTTTCCAAAGCAACATATCCCGTTAATCTCGGTTGGAAATTTATTGACATATCTGCTAAAGAAAAAGATAAAAACGAAGTAGATAAGTTGTGTTGCGGAGATGAAGTGCCTGATAAAATACAGCGTAACAGTAAATATTGCTCCGTACCTGCAAGCGTATCAGAACACTTCACTTCACCGCCAAAGCAATATACGGACGCTACTTTATTGTCTGCTATGGAAACAGCCGGAAATACCGATTATGTTGAGGACAGCAATGTTGAAAAAAAAGGACTCGGTACTCCTGCAACCCGTGCAGGCATTATCGAAAACCTTGTTAAGCGACAATACATACAGCGTGACGGCAGGAAAATTTTGCCGACCGAAAAAGGCATTCAGCTCATAGACTGTGTTCCCGATGATGTCAAATCTCCGAAAATGACGGCTGTATGGGAAACCGCTTTGCAACACATTGAAAAAGGTGCTGCAAGTGCCGATGAATTTATGAATCAGATTGAGGACAGCGTAAAGTATCTTGTTGATACATACAGCGAGGTTGACAACAGCAAGCATTTTACCCGTTGGGAAACAGTCGGCATTTGCCCAAAATGCGGACAGAAGGTTCTTGCATATCCAAAGTCATACGCTTGTGAAAATAAAGAGTGTGATTTTGTCATATGGAAAAACATATGCGGTAAGAGCCTTTCATCGGCACAGGCTGTAAAGCTCTTAACTAAAGGCAAGACGGACACGCTCAAGGGCTTGAAGTCCAAATCAGGCAAATCCTTTGACGCAGCTATTAAACTTAACTCGGATTTTAAAACAGAGTTTGTTTTTTCAAGCTCTTCAAAATCTAAAAAATCTTACAGGAAGTAAACTATGGAACGAGAACGCTCAAGACAGGAACTGACTGCCGACACCGACAAGCTGTATCCACAAATAGCAGAAGCTCTTAATATATCTATCTCTCAGCTTGAGCAGTACCCATCCGATATGAAACAGATCCTTTGTCAGGCTTACATCAACAATTGTGAGCTTGGCAAGGATGATGTTGCCGAAGCTCTGAACGGTATAGTCAATCTTGATATTGATGAGGTGGGTATCAAAGAGATTGAAAAGCAACAGGACAATACTGCCGTTGACAATGAGTTACGGCAAACCGAAGTCACGGAACGAAAAAACAAACGGTCATTTTTACTCAGCAGAAACCAAATTCTTCAAAATGCACGAACAATTGCCGACAACGATAAATCAAAACAATATGACCGTCAGCAACCGGAAAACATAACAAGGAATAATAACAGTTAGGTGGATTATGAACAAATTTATACATACAACAATTAAGCTCTCCTTTTTGTCTGTCATAACATCTATGACAGCGTTACTCAATACCGCACCCATAGCAGGTGCAACAACACAGACTGCTCATAATGGGCAGTCTGTTGTTGATAACAGACTTATAAATCCCGAAATAGGAATACATATAACCGTAGATGATGTAAGCAAAGATTATTATGTGCCTATGGGGACAGTTAGCGATGCACTAAATTATCTTAATATATCACTCTCGGATGATGATATATTAAATGCTGATTTATCAGACATGGTCTATCTCGGTCAAGAGATTAAAATTGACCGTGTTAATTATGCTTACTATCCGATATACAAATCTATCCCATACAAAACTGTTGAACAGGAGTCGGACAAACTTTTTGTCGGACAAACCAAAATGCTCCAAAAAGGCAAACCGGGAAGTACAGAGTATATATATAAAGATAAGTATGTAAACGGCGAAATTATATCACATAAATGTATTAAGCAACAAGTATTGACATATCCGACAGATAAGATTATAGTTAAGGGTAACAGGAATATTGATATTATCAATAAATCTTATAATAACAAGACAAGTTATCTTGTCAAAACAAAATATGATAACAAAGACTTTAAATTACCTATGGTAAAGCTGTCGGATAAGGACAGGGATATGCTTGAACGAATTGTTACGGGCGAATTTGGCGGCAGTTATATAGGCTCTTGCCTTATTGCTCAGTCAATCAAGTGTGCAATCGTATATGACGGCTATACTTCCGTATCAGCTGTAATTAAAGGTATGGGATATGTCGGCTCAACTGCCAACCGTTCGCAGAACGCAGTTAATGCTGTCAAATACATATTCGATGATAACAACCTTGCGGTCAGGCACAGGCTGTTTTATATGTGTACAAAGGATTATTATGACAGCACACCCGGTAATTTTCATTCAACACAAAGCTTTATCTTGCAATATGAAAATGTACTCTTCTTTGACCGTTGGTAGAAAGGACTTTGTTATTATGAATAGACAACAAGACACTTATTACACAAACCTTGAACAATTATGCTGTGAACAATCACAGTTAATTTCGGATTTAATTTTAAAATCTCGCATACGGATTGAAGATATACCTCCAAAAATCCGAACTTCCTGTATTGATTATTATGTTAATGCTTTGAGAATCACACGAAATTCTAAATCGTTGTTAGCTAAAACTTTGGAATTTCTTGAGAACGATTTAAAAACAATTGACAAGCAGCATAATTCTTTTGTTTTCACTGAGTTGCAGAATTTGCTTTATTATTATCGTGACTATGACTAATTATAATGATGAAACGGACACTAAAATAATTAAACAATCCATAAAAGAAAATTTAGATAAAAATGAAAATATAATTTTATATTATAATCAACTAATTGTTACTGTTGTTGAAGAATATGATTTTTACGAAATTATTAAATATGCAGTCTTCTACTGCTATGATATGAGTATAACCGGGTTAAATAAAAGAAATTCTTCCAAACTGTTCATCAAATCAATATTAAGTTATTCGCCTCTTCGTCTTAGGGGATTTAATTTAATGGATATTGTTTGTGAACCGAATAAAGGTTACGGAACAGCATTGATGAAAGCTCTTTTAAAATATATTGAAAACTACAATATTGAGTATATTGACGGTTTTCTTTCTCCTGTTGATACTGCAGATAAAAGTCATAAACAGAGATTATTGCATTTTTACTCAAAATTTGGATTTGAGATTGACGAACATAACAGAATTAAAAAAATTTTTGAAAAAATTCCAAAAACACTTGACTTTACCCCTAAATGATGTATAATATAATCAGAAAGGGTTTAAAAATCCTTAAAAATGAAAGGGATGGCAGCAAATGAAAAACAAAAAAAGAATTTGCGTTATCGCTGTTGCGGTAATGCTTGCGGTAATTTCAACCTTTGTTGTTTCCGCAAAGTCACATCCGTACAAAAAAGCATACGAATGTACCAAAGACGAGCTTTACAGCGAGGTGTGGAATGTTTACGCTGATTTACAGCTTTTAAACGGTCACGACCACAGTAAACCGTTAGATGACATTACTGCGGTTATTGCTTCTCGTGATAAGTTTTATCTTAAAAATTATCTTGAGGACTATACTCCTTTAAATCACGGTGTATCCATTGCCAATGTAGCCAATGAATTTATTGAGTATATGAAGAAAGAGCTTGAAGGTGTTGATACCATAGATTACGGCGATGACGGAAAAATCTATGAAACATATACAGACGGAAGTAAATATCTGTGGACTTATGATGCCGAAACAGATAAGTTTACAAGAACAGATTCTGACGGCAAAGTAATTGAATCGTATGACAGGTATCATCCTGATTATGAAAAAAATCTCACAACCGAAGCTCCCGTTACAACAGAATCAGCTACACAGAAACAGGATAAAACCTACTATGAAAAAGCGGAAGTCGAACAAAGCTCTGATGTTATCGGAGAAGAAACTGAAGCAAATGCTGAAACACAGCCGACAACGGCAGAAGCCGAAGCTACAGCAGATGACAACGGAATGAGTACAGGACAAATAGTTGTATTGTCAATTATCGGAGGTCTAATTGTCATCGGAGGCGGAACGGTCGGTGTTATGGCTGTAAAAAAGAAGAAGAAATAACAAAATTTTTTAAGGAGGATTATCAATGAAAAAGGCATTATTATCAGTAGCTATGGCGGCAGTAATTTCTCTGTCGGCAACAGCAGTATCATCTACGGTTGTCGGAGCAGTCAGCTCTAATCTTGCAACTCCGAAGATTACCAAAGCCGAGAGCGTAGACGGCGGTGTAAAAATCAGTTGGAACAAGGTAAACAAAGCAGAAGTTTACAGAGTTTACTACAAGGGCAGTAAGGGTTGGACAAGGCTTGCAGATACAACCTCAACCTCCTACACAGACAGCAAGGTAGCTTCGGGAAAAACCTACACCTACACAGTCAGATGTCTTAACAAGAGTAAGAACAAATTCACGAGCGGTTACGATTCAAAAGGTGCAAAGGCTACCTTTATTGCAGCTCCAAAGATTTCAAAGACAGAGAATGTCAACGGCGGTGTAAAAATCAGTTGGGGCAAGTCAAACGGTGCAGAAAAGTACAGAGTTTACTACAAAGGCAGTAAAGGCTGGACAAGAATGGTCGATACAACTTCAACCTCATATATTGATAAGGATGTTTCATCAGGCAAAAATTACACCTACACAGTAAGATGCCTGAATAAGAGCAAGAACAAATTCACAAGCGGTTACAACAGCACAGGCAAGTCAATTAAATATGTATCTGCTCCTAAGATTTCAAAAACTGAGGCAACATATAACAGTATAACTTTAAATTGGGACAAGGTGAACGGTGCCGAAAAGTATCGTGTATATCGCAGGGGCGAAAAAGGTTGGTCAAGGTTGTTTGATACAACAAGTACCACATTCACGGACACAAACCTTTATGCCGATACAGAATATACATACACCGTGAGATGTATCAATTCATCAGCAAACAAATTCACAAGCGGATATAATTCAAAGGGCTTTACCGTAACTACTTTATCAGCTCCTGCGGAGCATACTCATAGTTGGCAGAATATAACTAAAGAAACAAAAGTAAAGGTTGTGGATCAGAAAGCCTACACTTATGAAGAGCCAATTTACGAGAAACACGATAGAACTATTTGTAATAGATGCGGTGCGGATATTACAGACAATCTTGAACACATTTTTGAATGTAACAGTAACTATCACAATGAGTGGCGAGATATTCAAGTTGGCACAAAGACGGTAACTGTACCCGAAAAATCGCACTATGAAATTAAAACCGAAGTTGTCGGCAGAAAGTGTACAGAATGCGGAGAGATTGAGTATTATTGATTTAACTGAGGGGTGTGCAATATGGCAAAAGTAATACTTCTGATACTTCTTAAAGTATTGCTGTTTCCTGTAAAACTTGCAGTTCTGATAATTGCTTTCCTATTAAAAGGAGCGTTTTATCTGCTTTCTTATTTGTTAGTTTTTGTATCTGTAGCAAGCGGAATGATTTATATTGTTATTTCTGTTTTTGCCACTATATTTGCGGTTAGCGGAACAGTAGTTGTGGTAGGATGGATACAAAACGGGACTTTTCCGTTGCTTGACGGATGTGTAGTAATCGGTATTTTGTGGCTGTTTGCTATGTCAACCTATATTATTTCTACTCTTGGAGAAACAATTGCTGATTGGTTTGAGAACATTGGGGACGGATTAGGTGAATTAGCCATTAGTTTTTTTAAACTGTGAAAGAAAAATGCTTGCATAATTCTTGGATTAGTGTATAATATAGGTGGTGATAGGCTTTAGTCCTATTGTATGGAAATCCTTTGATTTCTGTAAAAAGCGGTGAGTCCTACCATACAAGTGGAAGCATTACAAGAGGTGAGTCCTACCGTATAAGTGGAAGCATTACAAGAGGTGAGTCCTACCGTATAAGTGGAAACTTTTAATCTGTAAAGGGGCTGTTTTTCAGTCCCTTTATTTTTTGGAGTGATTTTATGAAGCAACAAAGACTTAATTTTTATTCTATTGATTTAAAGTATGTGAGAAACCTTTCTCAAAAGGACAGCAATGTTATGTCCACTTCACCCCAAATCCATAAATCTAACAGACCGTTTGTCGGTGTTATTGTGTTGGTAAATGACAGAATGTATTGTGTTCCTCTAACCTCTCCAAAGGAAAAATTTGAAAATAAAAAGAACTCAATTGATTTTTTGAAAATTCGTCATCCGTCGGTAAAAGATGAAAACGGTGCTAATAAAGTTATTGGTGGGTTGAATATAAATAATATGTTGCCTGTCGATTTGTCCTTAATACATAAAATTGATATTTCGATTAAACCGACTGACAATCATAAGACAGTAGTTTATAAACAGCTTATGGCTAATCAGCTTACTTGGTGTCAGACAAATTCTGATATCATAATTAAGCGTGCTAATTCTCTTTATAATATAATTACAGAAAATGCTGATGATAACAAATATCTTGCAAAAAGATGTTGTAACTTCAAAAAATTAGAAGAAGTGCTTGACCGATATATATCAAAACAAAAATCTCCTTTATCAAGAAATCAGATAAAGAAAAATGCTAACACAATTTCACAGCAGAAACACTCCCCACACTCTCAGGATAAGAGCAAGGGACGATAAAACTACATAACAAATTTCAGACAGAGCTTCGGTTCTGTCTTTTTTTATGCCCTTTTTTATGCTCCTGAACGGAGCATTTTTCTTTTTATCGCCGAATTTCAAAGAAATTTCAAAAAAAATTTAAAAATTTTAAAATTTTTTTGAATTTAGGGGGTGCGAAAACCCGATTTTTACGGAATATATTTAGAAACCTTTTTTTAGGAGGAAGTTATGAAGATAAAAAAGAAGATTATTTCGGGCTTACTTACTGCCACTACTCTTGTGAGCCTTTGTGCCTTTAGTGCAGGAGCAGTAAGCACAGACAAAAAGTTTTCGATTGAAGATGCAACGCTTATTCAGAAGAATGTTGTAGGTATGACAACATTTGATGAAAAACAAATTAAGCTGTATGACCTTAATAAAGACGGTGTGATTACCGTTGTTGATTCAACACTTGTACAGAAGATTATCGTAGGTCTGATTAAAGAGCCAACAGAAGAACAACCGACAACAGCAGAATCAACAACAGAGCCTACAACGGAAGCAGTTACAGAACCTACAACTGTTCCAAAGCCTACTACTGTTCCGACCGGCATTAAGCTGAATAAAACGGATATAGTCTTAGGTACAACAGAATCTTATGCTTTAAGTACAACTGTGACAAATGGTAATTTATCTCAGGTTACATTTTCAACAGGCAATAAAAAAATTGCAACTGTTGATTCAAACGGCAAAATAACTGCTGTCGGTGTCGGCACAACAACTATTACGGCAAAAACCTACAACGGCAAAACTGCAAATTGTAATGTGACGGTTAAAAAACTTGCTGACAGTATCACACTTAATAAAACAAGTATTACTTTAGGTGTTGGTGAAAAATATGACTTGAACAGCAGTATTCCGAACAATACAGCAGCCTACTACAGACTTTATTACTCGAATAACACCGCAATTGCTTCTGTTCAAAAGTCAGGCGGTCTTGTTACTGCAAAAACAGCCGGCACTACTACGATAAGATGTAAGCTCAGCAATGGCAAGGAAGCAATTTGTAAGGTAACAGTCAAATCTGCACCTTCAAGCGTAACTGTTTCTGATAAATCTGCAACCCTTAAAGTCGGACAGAGTAAAACGCTTAAAGCTACGCTCAACAATAACGCATACAGTTATCGCAGTATTTGGACAAGCAGTAATACATATGTTGCAACGGTTAATTCAACCGGAAAAATCTCCGCTAAATCTCAAGGAACAGCAACAATCACATACAAAACCTACAACGGAAAAACCGCATCGTGCAAGCTGACTGTTTCGGGAAGTGTCGCAAAGTGTATTGATGTATCAACTTGGCAAGGCTCAATAGATTTTAACAAGGTAAAATCAGCCGGTTATGACTATGTGATTATCCGTGCAGGCTACGGTAAAGAAAAAAGCCAAAAAGACAATATGTTTGAAACAAACTACAAAAAGGCAAAATCCGCCGGTCTTAAAGTCGGAGCATATTGGTTCAGCTATGCAATGTCACCGTCAACGGCAACAGCAGAAGCAGATGCTTGCCTTAGTTGTATCAAGGGTAAAAAGTTTGAACTTCCTGTTTACTACGATATGGAATATCAGCCTGCAATGAGTACAAGCAACAGCAATTATACAAAAATGGCAGTCAATTTCTGTAACAAACTCAAAAGCAACGGCTTTAAATCGGGTGTGTATTCCTCAGCAAGCGTTTATGACTATCTGCTCAATCGCACAACCTTAAAAAATAACGGCATTTCCATTTGGAACGCAGAATGGTATATTAAGCCGTCAATCACTTGTGATGTGTGGCAGTATTCAGAGAACGGTAGAATTAACGGTATATCAACAAATGTTGACCTTAACTACATATATAACCTTAACATTTTAAATTGATAACAACTTTTTGAGAAGGTGAAATAATTGTCGTTTGGAAAGTAGTTGCGTATTGCTCGAAAAAACAAGCATATGACACAGAAACAAGTGGCAGAAGCCGTGCATATAGAACGGTCAGCCTATACCAAATGGGAAAACGATAATTATGAACCGACTTTTGCATATATCAGAGAATTAGCGAAAACATTGGAAGTTGATTACAACTTTCTGTTTTATGATTCTCACTATTCACTTGACAGCAAGACTTTTTAAGTTTTCATTGTTATTCTTCTTTTGCATCGGGCATTAACTTGTCCGATGCATCCCTACAATCCCCACTAAGGTGGTTAATAATATAAATTTACGGAGGTAAATATGATTCGTGCATCACCCAAAAGAATACAGTAGTTTTTCTTTTTCAATATTTAAATATTTAGTTGAAAGGAGAGAAAAATTTGAATGAAGTTAATTAAAAAAATGCTGTCGGTGTTCTTATGTTTGACTGTAATTATTGGCTCATTGTCTGTCGGTTTGTTTTCCGTAAGTGCTGCCACGGTTACCAAAGGTACTCGTGGTGCAGACGGCAAAGGGTTTAAATACAAAAAAACAGCTGAATATACTTATACAGACGCATACGGAAAAAAGCACAGTCAGCATTATGAAGGTTGGGAAAATTTTAAGGTCCATTTTTTTGCTGCATCCGGAAAAACCTTGAATTTTTCAGACTACACACAGAGAGCGTACTGTATTGAACCGGATAAAGCATCTGAATTAACAAGTTCTGCTACTGTAAAAAGTACATCTCAATCAGCAGCTTGGAAACAGTTAAGCTCTGCACAACAGAACGCAGTTAATCTGATCCTAAGTTGGGGGTTCGGAGGTTTTGAATCTCCGTCAAAAAATAAGGTACATTACTATTACGCAACGCAGTTGTTAATTTTCGAGATTGTAGCCGGCAAGAGAAATGCTTCAACCTTTGATGCCGTATCCGGAAAACCGTTGCTTACTCCTGCCAATACTATGACTGAGACAAGCTCAGCTGAAACTACTGTAGCAAATGTTACAACAGCATATGACAATATGGTGCTTTGGTGCAAAAGGTCGGTGCGTAATCCGTCATATACAGCATCATCACTCAGTTCTGCGAAGTCGTATCAAATGTCATATAATCAGTCAAACGGACAGTACTCAATTACTCTGACTGATTCTAACGGGACTGCATCGGTGACAAAAGCATCCGATGTAATCGTCAGCAATTCTAATGTTAAGGTCAGCGTTAGCGGTAAAAAGATAACATTTACCTGTTCTAAAAATCTCGGTAGCACCGTAAATGTAACCTTTAAAAACTCTTTTTTGAAGGAACATGGAATCAAGAGCAAAAACAGTTTGTATTTAATTACAAGTAATGACTATGCATCATATCAGACTTTTGCTCGAGGTTCTAATTATGCAGTTAAAGACGGATATGTTAAGTTGACATTTCCGGATGTTGTCAAGCTGCAACTTCAAAAATCATCATCAAACACAGAGCTTACAGCCGGCAACGGTTGTTACAGTTTGTCGGGAGCTGTGTATGGCATATACACCGATAAGGCTTGTGCCCGAAAAATCGGCAGTATTACAACAAATGCAAGCGGTTACGGCAGTTACAGTAAATATGTTGACGCATCAGCTTCTTACTATGCAAAAGAAATAACCGCACCAAAAGGCTATGAGCTTGACAAAACGGTATATACATTTGTGAGTTCAGGAAAAAAAGACAGCAACGGCTATGCAATATTTAAAGCAGTTAGGCTATCTGACAAAAAAACCGAGCCACAGGATAATCCGGTTAACGACCCTGTTGGTATTGTGTTACAAAAAAAGAATGCAATTACAGGCGAAACAACAAGTCAAGGTCTTGGCGGTGCGGTTTTCAGCATTGAATACTATGCACAGGAGATTGACAAAGATTACAATGTCAAACCCGGTGACACCGCTCCTGCTCTTGACAGCAAAAACCTTAAAAGGACTTGGTATATTCAGACTGATGAAGATGGCAAAGCATTGCTTGCTTCTAAGTATCTTGCAGACGGATATAAATCTGATGAGTTTTACTATACTTCGGCTGAGAACCCAAATCCTGCTGTACCTATAGGCACAGTTGTCATTCGAGAAGTCAAAGCCCCTGACGGCTATTCTCTCAGCAATGTTGTTTTTTATCGTAATTTATCTGACAGCGTAATTGCTATTATGAAGGACACAAATACTCCCATAAATGTGCCGATTGATGAAATGCCTGCAAAGGCATATGTGGGCATTAACAAGCTTAATCAGTCAGGTATAGGTGTCGGCGGAGCAGTATATGGCTTGTACTCTGATTCAGCTTGTGCAAGCTTGTATGACAAGCTCACAACAAGTGCTGACGGCAAGGGAACTTTTGCAAAATCGGTAGATGTCGGCAAAACATACTACATCAAAGAGCAGACCGCTCCGACAGGCTATGAGCTTGACGAAACTGTTTATCCCGTAATTGCCACAGAGGAAAACTCAACCGTTGAAACAGCCGTTATTCAGACGATTTATGAAGATGCCATAAAAGCTGACCTCAAAATCAAGAAGTCATCAACAGACGGTATCGTTTCAAATTTGTGGTTTGCTATATCAGACAACCTCGGCAACGAGTACAACGCAGTTTCAACCGACAAAAGCGGTGAAGCTACAGTTAAAGGCTTGAGAGTATATGACGATAAGGGCAACAAAATCACCTATACAGTCAAGGAGCTTGGTTTTAAGACTACTTTAGGTACTCATAGCTATGGCGGTTACACTTGGACAATTAAAACTGAAAACGCTATAAGCTACAAAGGTTCATACTATGAAGGTGTTTCAAATGCCGTATTCAGCAATTGTGAGAATGCTTATTCAAGATACTACTATGGCAAATCATCAGAAGCAAAATCAAATGCTAATGGTAAGTCTTTAACGCTTGACGAAAGCAAAACCGTTACATTCAGTTTTCAAAACACAGTTCCCGAAACGGATTTAACTGTTAAAAAGAGCTCATACAACGGTAAAGTGTCTGGAGTTTGGTTTGAGGTACAGGACGAAAACGGTAAATACTACGGGTCTATAGTCACAGATTCAAGCGGAACAGCTAATTATTACAGCAGGTACGGCGAAAAACTCAAAAGCTGTCTGACCGTTCCGAACTCAGCAATTTGTATCCCTATAAAATATAAGGTTATTGAAAAAGGTTTTCTCGGCGGAAGCAGTTACTACTTCCCCGAAAATTACCTTGAAAAGGCTGAATCAGAGTGTAAGACTGCCAACAAATACGGAACAACATCTACTCTTAATTATTCCGTGTACAACGCTCCTGCAACAGGAAGTATTAACATCAATAAGACTTCCGAGGACGGAGTTATCGAGGGTTTGAGTTTTAAGCTTGAGTCTTTTGACGATGAACGAGAATACGGCGATGACCTTATCCCTACCCCGATGGCTTATGATGCAGCCGGCAACGAGATTACAAGTATCGTTTTGACTACCGACAAAAACGGTAAAGCAAGTACAGACAATGAGCAGTTCTATGATGTCAACGGTAATACAATTGACGGAATTCTGCCATATGTATTCAATCAAAACGGTTTTCAAATTACCTACAGACTGACCGAAATCGGCATCAAACAGTCAGACGGAACATACAAGTTTCCGAGCCGTTATGAACTGAAAGATGCAGTTGAATTTACAATCTATGATACCGATGCATATACCTGTACATACGATTGTGTGAACACCGTAAAAACAGGTTCGCTACAGGTTCAAAAAACATCTGAAGATGATGTTGTTGACGGTTTGTATTTTGAGATAAGCTGTGCTGAAACAGGGTTTAACGAAAAAGTAATGACCGACCTTGAAGGTTTAAGTCCTGAAATCTCAGACTTGCCGATTTATAACAGCAATGACGAATTGCTCAAATATAAAGTAACCGAACTCGGTGAGCTTAACGGTGACGGCACTTACTCCCTGCCGTTTAAATACAACAAGCCCAAAAGTGTAACCGTCACGCTTGATACTGATACCGTAACCTTTGCAAGTATCAAAAATACTGTAAAAACAGGCTCGGTTAAGCTCACAAAAACAGACGGCACAAAAGCTCTTGGCGGATCAGGTTGGCAGCTATACAAGTCAGATGACACACCCGTCAGATGCATTCAAAACGGCACAGGTAGTTATATGTACCTCTCTGAATCTGAATCTGCAACTGACTGTATGGCAACAAACGGCACTCTGTTAATCCGTAAACTGCCGGTAGGAGATTACTATTTTGTTGAGTCTGTAACTCCGTCAGGCTATATGCCATACGGTAAAAAGGTTGAATTTACAATTTCAGCCGACAATGAAAACACACTTAACATGTCTTTAACCGTTGCCGACAATAAATCCGTATTATCTCAAACAGGCGGCGGTGGAATTGCTCCGTTTTACTTCGTTGCCGTGGCACTCGGAGCAATGGCTATAATTTTCATCTATGACTACCATAAACACGGTAGCAAGAAATATAAAAAATCACGAAAGGAAAATCAAAAATGAAAAAGAAAATCACACGAATTATGACAGCTATGGTACTTGCCGTTATGATGGTATTTACTGCAATCCCATTTGCAAGTGCCGCAACAAACAACAACGCTCTTGATGAAACAAAGAAGGTTTCATTCACGCTCAATTGTTCTAAGCCCGGCTATACATTCACGGTGTACAAGGTGGCAGAACTCAAAACTACTGAAAATCCATACAAGACAGGCTATGATTCACTTATTCCTTCAATATCTGATGAGATTTTAAGCGGTAAGACATCGAATGTTCTCTCAGCTCTTGATGGTCTTTCTTCAATCCCGTCAACTGCTTCAACCGTTGGCACATTTACTACTTCGGCAACATCTGTAAAAAAGACTTTTTCAAGCCTTGCCCAGGGCTTGTACTACATTAAGGCTACGAACTTTCCTGCCGGTGTAAGAAGTGTTACAAACTCTGTTGTATCGCTCCCATACTACAATAACGGTTGGGTTTACAGTATCAATGATATTGACCTTGCAACAAAGGTAAATGACGGTGATGTTGTAACAGGCAAGACTATCACTAACAGCACAAAGGATAATGTTAATTTTACCGATGTAAGCCTTGGTGACACAGTGAATTTTGAAATCAAGTCATCGACTGCCGGTTCATCAGAAATGAAACTTAAATCATATACCGTATATGATGAAATGTCAGCCGGTCTTACTCTCGACAAGGACAGCGTAAAGGTTGCACTTCTCAACGCACAGGGCGGTAAGGTTGCTGACCTTGCTTCAACTGATTATGCTCTCAATGTAACATCAGAAGTTGATGGTAAAGCTACAACATTTAATGTAGCTCTCACAAACGCTTATCTTCAGAAAAAGGACTTTTATGCAGAGGGTGTTACTTATACATCTGTAACTTATTCAGCAAAGCTCAATAAGTACGCTGTAGCAGGAAAGACAGGCAACCCTAACACAGAAACAAAGCTCGTTTATTCTAACAAGAACGGTGTTGAATCTGAGGTAAACGGTAACACAGTTTATGTTTACACATTTGCAGTTACAACAAACAAAACAGATACAGACGGCAAAGCTCTCGAAGGTGCAGAATTCAGCCTTTTTAAAACAGAAGAGGATGCAACTGCTCTTACAAATGCCATTGCAAGCGGTGTTTCAGATAAGACAGGCAAGGTTACTTACTACAACACAAGTAAAGAAGAAATCAAGCTTGCAAGCGGTAAATATTATATTGTCGAAACAAAAGCTCCTACAGGCTACAACATCTACGGTAAGGTTATTCCGGTAACAATTGATGTTACATACGGTGCAACATTTGTTGACGGCTCCTATATCACCAACTGCCCGACAGACGGCACAGCAAGCGTGGATGTTAAGGACACAAAAGTTGTTGTACCACAGACCGGTGGTGCAGGTACAATTATGTTCTACATTCTCGGCACAGCATTTGCACTCGGCGGTATTACAACATTGTTCATTCGCAGAAGAGTAAAAGCTACAAACAAGTAATTTCACATTAAACAGAAAGGAGTACAGCACATTGAAAAAATGCAGAAGCAAATGCACCTTGATAATAGGAATAATTTTTATGACTGCATCACTCTGCTTTGTGCTGTACCCTTCTGTATCAAATGCTGTCAATAGTTTTTTCGCCGCATCCACAATTAACAATTATGCCGCATCTCTTGACAGCATTTCAGCAGCCGACAGGTCACAGTACTTGTCGGCTGCTGCTGAATATAACAACAATTTGTCAGAGCTTGTCAATGGCTTTACTTATGATGTAGACAGCGTGATTGACGGATATGACGATATTCTCAATTTTGGTGACGGTCTTATAGGCTACATTGATATTTCAAAAATCAATGTAAAACTGCCTATTTACCACGGGGATGAGGATAAAGTGCTTGAAAAAGGTGTTGCTCATCTGCCAAATACAGCGTTTCCGATTGGAGGTGTGGGCAATCATTCTGTCTTGTCTGCACATACGGGTTATCCTACGCAGGTATTTTTTGATAACCTCAACGAGCTTGAAATTGGTGATGAAATCAAGGTATCCGTCCTTGATGAAACACTTACTTATGCTGTTACGGCAAAAAACATTGTTAAGCCCGACAACATATCGTTACTGTCAGTTGACGAAGAAAAAGACCTATTAAGTCTTATAACTTGTTATCCATACGGTGTAAACAGTCACAGACTTATTGTGACTGCTGAAAGAGTAAAGGATACAGCTGCATCTGATACGGCAACAAAAACCGAAAACAACAATAACGGAAGTTTTGATTTTATTATTGCAGTAATTGTTATAACCGCAATTTTGGCAATTTTAGTAATTGTTGTTTCCATAAAAAATAAACGAAGGAGGAAGTAAAATGCCTGATATTACAAATGATTTTGATAATAATCCAAATACCGATAAAAGAAAACAGCGAGATGAAGAAGTCAATAATGACAATCTCCAACCCGAACAGACAAAATCCGAACCCGAATTGCTTGAACAAACGAAAAGCAAAGAATTTTCAATACCGATTTTTGCAAAGCTGTATGACAGGTGCAATCTTAAGATTGATGAGCTTAATCTAAAAAACGATAAACTTAATGCAAAAATCGAAAAACTCAACATAAAAAAGGTTCGCAGTGCTGAATTTGTTTCAACGGTTGAATCAATGAGAAATGTTGTACCAATGCCTGTGTATAAAGCATTGTCTGTTCTATCGGCTGAAAGGCGACAGAAAATAGTAAATATCAATGAGAAAATCCATTCTCATAAGCTGAACATCAAATCGAATGAGCAGAAGATTTTGAAGCAACAAAGCCGTGCTGAGAACTGCAAAAAAATCAATAAATTTCTTGACAATATGAAATCCCCTGACGGCAGGAAAGAAAACTTTGTCAAAGGTATGCAGGAATACGGGACAATGGCAATGAGGACAACCTCTGAAAAGTTTGATACTACTCAGAGCAAACTCGATGCTGCAATAAAAGCATACGGTCAAACTCATTATATGTCCGAAAAACTCAAACTGCGAAAACAAATCGACAAGCTCACCAACAAAAAAGAAAAGCTGATAAACAAGCTCAAGGCTCTTAATGAGTGGTCAGATAAGTTTGAATCGGTTAAAACTATGCCCGATAAGGAAGCTGACAATATTATCAGCAAGAGCTGTCAGAACATTGTTGATGAGTTTACGACCAACCCACAGGCTTTAAAAAAGCAGGCTGATGTAATCGTTTCATCTGCCGCAAAAGCTGTATTCGAAGAAAACTACCTTAAAAATGCCGAAATGTCAATTGAAGATGATTATGACAGCATTGACGGTATCATCAACAACGGCAATAAGCAGCAGGAATACGAAAAACTCAAAGAGCCTGAAAAGAAATCCGAACGCAGAACAGCACCTTTATCGAGAAATCAGATTAAGCAAAATGCAAACACTATTGCTCATAATGAGCAACAAACGAATGATAAAACCAAAACTCAGGGACAAGAATTATAAAGCTATTTTAGACCTGTGCCATTCAGGCACAGGTCTTTTTTTAAGAGGTGAATAAAATAAATGATTGAATTATATGGAAACAAAATATGGAACAGCAACACTCCCAATAAATATAAAAAAGTAATCATTGCGAGTGAGGATAGTCTTGATAATATATGTCAGGAACTTGAAAATTCAGGACTTAATTATTGTGCATATATTTTTAACGGTGAAGCACATATTGCCATTGGCAGAGCTACCGCAACTAATATTGATAAGTTAGATATTGATTATCAGACTGTTATTGAATGTAATTCAAAAGTCTATAAAACCAACAACATCATAGGAACTACAACCTACGATTCTATTGAGGATAAATTATACCGTAAGTACAATACCGATTTTGCCTATAAAATCGGTCAAAGACTTACTGAGCAAGGCATCCTTTTTTCAGGCAGAATTTACGGAAAAACAACAACTATTACTGTTGACAAGCAATATGCTGATACCTTGAATAAAATATCTGCTGAACTTAAAGAACAGCGAGCATCATTTATGTCAAAATCTGAGGTTGTTCAAAATGAATCACCGGAAGAATCAAAATCAGTTAATGAAAAAATATCTGAATTACATTTCAATGAATCGCAACTTTCGGCACTTGCACCGTCTGTAAAATTTATCCAAACGAGAAACGATGATAATTTGACTGATAACTTTGTTTCATGGTTTTTTGACTGCACTGATTTTTATGAATCACAACTTTCTGCTCTTGCCGAAATTTATGTTGACACATATCAAAGTTTTTCGGATAAATCTTTGATGTTTGCAGATACATCAAGGTTTAATGATTTAAAACAGCGTTTTGTTAATGATAACATTACTGCAAAATTAACTGAAAATCGTGGTTACTCAACTACTCAGCTTGAAATTATCAGAGAAATGGTAACTTACGGTATGAGCGAATCAGTAATCAACTTGCTTGATTACACTTTTTCGATTGATGAAATGCAAAACTTCTTTACAGCATACAAGAACGGCTCGTATGAAGATTTAATCAATCTCATTGCAGATATTAAAGGTACTACACGCACGGATATTGAAGGGCAAATCGAAGGTGGTACATACACTCCCGAAATTCCCGATTATGATTTTTTAAGCAAAAATCTAATTTTTCATAACCCCTCGGCAAATCATTTTACGGTTATGTATTTCAATCCGGATAGCGAAACAGGCGGTCAGTTCGTAAGCACTGATATAAACTATAATGTTGCTTGGCGAGGAAACCGAGATTTTACAAATGATTCCGAGCGATTTTGGCGATATGTAGAAATCACCGGAAATCAAACTCTGTCCGATGTAGGCAGTAAATTTTTCCGAGAATCTCTAAATTATTTTTACTCTGGTGAGCAAATTGCAGAGGGATTAACTACGGACACACAAAAATTGATTGCAGATGTTGCTACTGCCGAAATGATAAAATCAGGCGAACTTATTGAACCTGAAAGTTTTGATGTAGCTAAGTTTGATACACTCATATCTGAACAAAAAGAAATCACAAGCAATAATTCGGATAAAAATACTATTGTTATCAATGCTTTTGCCGGACCGGGTGCAGGAAAAACAACATCTTGTCTTGAAGTAGCCGAAAAATTGAAAAAGCAAGGATTTGTTACGGAATATGTACAGGAATATGCCAAAGAGCTTGTATATGACAACAATCTTATTATGCTTGACGGACATTATGAACATCAATTTGCAATTCTTAACGAGCAGATGAAGCGTATCAATCGTTTGTACGGTAAAGTTGATTTTATAGTTACTGACTCACCAATTTTACTTAACAACACTTATCTTAATGAAGATAAAAACACCGAAGTGTATTCGGCATATTCTGATAGTGTGAACAAACTTTATGGTCTTTATAACAATTTTAATTATTTTGTTGAGCGTGATACATCAGTGTTTGAAAAAGAGGGACGAATACATAATCTTGAACAAAGCATTGCAATTGATAACGAATTAAAAAACATGTTACACAATAATCAAATTGATTTCGATGTATATACTCACGCTACAATTGACAATATTGTTCGTGATTCAACTATTATATATGCAAAACAACTTATCAATTCATACTGTCAGGATGAATTTGATTCGGAAGCGGATTTTTCAGACTTAAAAAAAGTCGGAGTGGCATACACAACAACAGAAGACAGCAAGCATACTGTTGAAGCTGTTGTAAATCTTGTTGACTATAGGCTTGAAACTTATGTTGATGACAAATTATTCAAAGAAGAAACATATGCCGACCTTAAAGATATGATTGATAACTGTCTGCACTCTTTATCGTTCGATGACCTTGTGTACCTTTCCGATGAGGAGCTTGCACCGTTTTATGAGGAACACGACGAGCTTGACGACGTAGATCCCGCAGTTATTCGTCAGCAGC
>OIZX01000611.1_pt1 | contig 22877 bp, 27 predicted proteins | sample 1588621 | NCBI WGS metagenome assembly OIZX01 (sample SAMN03283276) | human gut metagenome | biome: human-associated habitat; material: feces | host: Homo sapiens | place: Peru | collected 2012 | reverse complement strand
TTTTCTAATATATAACTTTCATCATTCATTAAATCATTTGTTTGATAACAATGTAATTTTATATCTCCAAAACTATAAATATCTATATATCCTTTTTTCTAAATTAACTCTTGAAACTTCCATCTCTATCTACTCCTTATTTTTATTTATTGAATTTAGTAGCTACTCTATTTTTCTATTTCTGTAATTATTTTACTTTCTGTTTTTATCTTTGTAAAGTACGCACTTTTTTGTTTCATAGTTACTTAAAAGTAACTTTTTAGATGTTTTGCTATTTATGAAAGATAAATTTTTTTATAAAATGTATTATTTTCGATATATTATATCCGTTTTGACACTATTGTTGATTTTGTTGTGTTATAGCATTTACTTTTTTATTAACTTTGTTATAATTTATATAGAATGGAGTTGATTTATAATGAAACAAGAATTACCCGCTTGCCCTGTTGAAATTACAATGGGACTTATTGATGATAAATGGAAAATTTTAATTATTAGAGATTTATTGACTAATAATTTAAGAGATATGGAGAAATCTGGTTTAGTTCATCGTGAGGTCTTTGCTGAAGTTCCTCCAAGAGTTGAGTATTCTCTTACTGATACTGGCTGGAGTTTGAAACCTGTTTTGGATTCTATGGTTCAATGGGTAAATAATTATCGTGAATTGCCAAAAATAGCAGATTAACTATGCTATTTTTACTATTTTATATTTTAAAATTTGAATAAATTCAATCCAATTTCTTCATCGAAGTACCTATCAACATTTCCTTCTATAATGCTTATTACCATTTCACAAGTAGCACTTACAATTGCTTTATTTAAATGTCCTCCAAATACTTCTCCTTTATCATTAGTATAATAAACATTATTGTTATTGCAATATCTAATATCATTCTAATTTTTTCATATTTATATCTCCCTGTTTATTCATATCATTTAGAGTTTACTCCAAGTCAATATTTTTTCTGAAATTTTATATTATTTTTTGGAACAAATACTTTGCTTATATTAAAACATAATACAGTAAATATAATTAATATTACAGGACTATTATCATTGTTTTTCTAATCCTATTGCATAGTTCAATTTGTTCTTCTTTTTTGTATAATTCAAAATCATTTTGTTATGCTTAATTTTAATCGCTATGTATATTATAAAATTGTCAAAATAATTATATCATAAAAGACAGATAATTTTAAAATTACCTGTCTTTTATTTTACTTCTTTTCTTTTTTAATCATTTAAAACATCAACAATTTCAATTGGTGCAATTAAATTATTTTTTTTATTATAAACTGCTGTTTTTACATAACTTCCTCTTAATTCATCATCCATTTTATTCATTATTTCATCATAACCAATCCATTTTACATCCAAAATTTCATTTTTATCATATTTGATATTTTCATTAACCAATTTAGCATTAAAAAATACCATAATTCTCAAATCATCTTCTAAAATTCTATTAGCGATATAGCAAACTCCATTTAGTTCTACATCACATCCTGTTTCTTCTTTGATTTCTCTAATTGCTCCTTGTTTTAAGCTCTCTTTAAACTCTAAACGTCCTGCTGGAAAATTCCATTTTCCATAACACATTTTTTTGGCTTCTTGTATCAATAAATATTTTCCGTCTTTTTCTATAATTCCACCTACTACTATATTCATAATTTTTTCCTCCAAATATAATTTATCACAAACTTCTAAATCTTACAATGAAATCATCAATATTTAATTTTCTTTTCTTAGTTTTTTATTATATATTATACTATCTATAAACTACTACTTTGGGAAAACAAGTAATATTATACTCATTACAAGCTTTACATTCTTTATCTATCAGTTCTTCATTACTATAAACAAATCCATTTTTTAAATAAAATTCGTCTACTTTTGAAATTGTATATACTGGCTTTTCTAATTCTCCTATGGCTTTTTCTATTAAAGATTTTCCATATCCTCTATTTCTATATTTTTTATCTACTGCTAATGCCTCAATAAAACTTTTTCCTTTATATATTGAAATAGATACTGCTCCAATAATATTTTCATTTTCTAATAAAGCAAATGATCTTATATTATTTCCAAAATATTTTTTTCTTTCATCAAACTCTAGTCCATTTTCTATATAAAAATTAATTAAACTATCATTATCATATTTATCAAATTTCATAAAAACCTCCCATTCGATAAATTATCTATTTTAAGTCTTTTATATATCTAACATCACAAGCAAAATGTTCTGTCTTTACTATTAGTTCATCCACTTTAACAAAGCCATATTTTTCATAAAATCTTTGTGCTGCAATCATATTACTTAATGTTTCTAAGTAACACTTACTATAATATTTTTTTGCATATTCTAATGCCATATCCATTAATTTGTGAGATATACCTGTACCTCTTGTTTCAGGTAAACAATACATTTTTTGTAATTCACATACGTCTTCAATTCCGTCTAATTTACCTATTCCAACTCCACCAACGATTTTCCCATTTTCATCAATGCAACCAAATATTTATTTCCATCTGTATTATAAATTTCCGAAAATCTTCCTAAATTTGGATCTGCCCAAGCTGTTCCTTCATGATTTGCACCAAATTCAATTAAACAAGCTCTTATTACATTTTCTACTTCTTTATTATCTTTTTCTTCTATTTCTCTAATATTATACTTCATTTTATTCCTCCATAAAGCTTAAATTTATTATTATACTTCTTGACTTTTTGCGTCTAAATGGATTATAATAATTATAGGAAATGGCAAATCCACAAACGTGTTTTTTGCCGAATAGAGTAAAACTCACATCTACTCGTCAAAGTACAGATGTGAGTTGTTTTTTATTTATGTAGTTGCTTATCAACCCAGTTCTTATACAGAACTGCTGTCAATGAAACCACATCTGCTAATTCTCATTTCCTATGACATACATTCTACAATACTATTTCAGATTTGTCCATACACTATAAACTTTTATATTTGAAATTTCATTAAATTTATTTTATAATACAATTGAGGTGTATATATGAAAACTATATTAGATGATGACTTATCATATTTAATATATTCCATAGTAGAAGAAATCCCTGTTCGAATATGTTGCAACTTATGGTCAAATTGCCAGATTAATTGGAAAGCCTAAAAATTCAAGATTAGTTGGCAAGGCACTAAAAATGGCTTTTCGTTATGGTGATTTTCCTTGCCACAGAGTTGTAAACCATCAAGGCAGAATTACCCCTGGATGGCCTGAACAAGTAGATTTACTTAAAGAAGAAGGTGTTACCTTTAAAAATGAATTTTGCGTTGATTTAAAAAAACATCAATGGAATATATAAAAGCAAACCAGAGAAATTTTAAATTTTCTGATTTGCTTTTTTATTTTAAAATATTATCCGCTTCCTCTTGATCTACGTAACTATCAAGTTGCACATCTATTTTGTATAATTTGCTTGTACTTTTTCTGGTAGCTCATTATATTGTACTTCTTCCCATGAATGAACTCCAAATGTTTTTACTTCCAATTTTAGAAAAGCATCTTCTTTAAGTTCTCTACTTGTTTTAAACTTCAATTCTCTTTTCTTTCCATTTTCATTATAACAATCTAAAGTATACTCATATTTCATATTATCTGAGCTTGATACTTTTTCTATTTTGGTATTATCAATTTGTGTATAATAAATTGATTTATAATTTTCAAAAAAATACAATCCAGTTACACATATTACAATTGCCACAATCACTGCAATAACCATTGGTAATTTTTCTTTTAAATCTTCCATTATAACATTTTTTCTTTCTTACTTTTTCAACAACTATTCATCTTCTTTGATAATATTCTTACTTCCTAAATAAGTAGCTAAGAAATATATACCATATATGATACCTATAATAATTACTGTCGCAATAGCTGATGGTAATAAATCTTTTTTACTTGCTAATCCAGACATTATAGTAATTGCAAATTGTATTCCAAATATAGAATGTATAATTGCAAGAACAAGTGGAACTCCAAAAAATATTCCAATTTGTCTAAATAATGCTTTATTAATCATCTTTTCGTCACAACCAATTTTTCTTAAAATAGTATATCTTTGTCTGTTATCTGAACTATCTGTTAATTGTTTTAAAGCCAAAATAGCTGAACTTGCAATTAAAAATATAATTCCTAAATAAATTGCTATAAATGTTACAATAGTTGCTAGACCTACACTTGCTTCCATAAGAGCTATTTTCGTTCTTCCGTCAATATTTAAACCATTTTTATCTAAATTTTGTAAAAGTTCAGAATTATCATCAACAAATATTTTTTCTATCTCTTCTTTTCCCTCTTTAGTATCCGAATTATAATTTGCAGCTAATAAATATTGCTCTTTCATATCTTCTGTCAATTTGCAATCATCTGGAACTAATATAATTCCTGTATTTGTATGATTAGGAGACATTTGAATATATCCTGTTTTACATTCATTATATTTTGATTTATATTGTTTTCCAGCTATATTCAAAACATTGTTTCCATCCTTTAATGCTTCATTTCTTAATTCTTTTTGTGAATCAAAATCACAAAGTACAATATATTCATCATTATTTAATTCATATTGATTAATTCCATATAGTTTTGCAATTTTGTTATAGTCTGATATTTTTACTATCTGTTCTGCTGTATTATATAAAAGATTTGGATATCTCGTTTTTATTATTTCTGCATATTTGTCTCCAAAAAAATCTTTCCAAGTCAAATCATCTGTGGAATATACTGTTATTTCTACAATGTCTTTTAATACATTCATATCTAAGCCATTATTTTTTAAAGTTTCTCTAATAGATATTCTCGAATCAGCCATTGCTTCAGCTGTAGATGTAATCTCTTTTCCATAAGTACCATATTGTAAATATTTTTCTGGTAAATTAGCTGTTTTATATAAGTTCAAATCTACAGGGGTCATTTCAACTAATTCTCTTTGCATTGTGTTTCTTAATGCTAAACTTGAAGAAAGTATTGAAATTGTCATAAATAACATTAAACATATTACACTCATACTTATAACCATTGTATTAATTTTGTTATTTATTTGTCTTAATACAAACATATTTGTATTTTTAAAATAAACATTTTTCATTTTTTGAACTATTTGTATTATAAATCCTGATAAAGACCAGAATACTGCTACTGTTCCAACAATTCCCATTAAAATTGGTTGTAAAATTTTATTTGCTGTTGTTAAACTACTAACATCTTCCGTTACTTTCCAATAAGCATACCCAAGTATAGCTACAGCTCCTAAAAATACTAAAATACATATAATAGGATTTTTTATTTTTACATTCTCATTTTTCTTACTAGCATTTAATAAATTAATTAATTTATATCTTGAAACTGTAAATGTATTAAAGAACATTACTGCCACATACATTACAGCAAAGTAAATACAAGTTTTTATACAAGCATCTTTTGAAAATACAAATTGAAACTTGCTCATGTCTGCCTCAAACATTTTAGCAACTAATATTGACATGAATTGTGATGCAAATATACCTATAATTAATCCTACAATTAGTGATATAATTCCTACTAATATTGTTTCCATTAATATTATTTTTGATATTTGTCTTTTTCCCATTCCAAGTGTCATATATATTCCAAATTCTTTTTTTCTTCGATTTATTAAGAAATTATTTGCATATACAATTAGTAAACCTAATACTACTGCTACAAATACTGACACATATCCAAGCAATGAAATCATAAGTTTTATAATGTTTCTTGTTGATTCTGATACTTCTAACATTGCTTGTTGACTATCTATTGAATTAAACATATAAAATATTGCTACACCTAATACTAATGTTAAAAAATATATTGCATAATCTTTGAAGCTTTTTTTCATGTTTCTTATTGATAATTTAAATAACATCGTTCAAATCACCTCCAAGAAGTGTTTGAACCTCTATTATTTTTTCAAAGAATTGTTTTCTTGTATCATTTCCTTTTATTAATTCATTAAAGATTTTTCCATCTTTTATAAATAAAATTCGATTAGCATAAGAAGCGGTAAATGCGTCATGTGTTACCATTAAAATTGTTGCATTCATTTTTTGATTTAATAATTCAAAATTTTCTAATAATTGTCTTGCTGCTTTACTATCTAATGCTCCTGTTGGCTCATCTGCTAAAATTAATTTTGGATTTGTAATAATAGCTCTTGCTGATGCAATTCTTTGTTTTTGACCACCAGATACTTGATAAGGATATTTTTTTAGAATTTCTTTAATTCCTAATTTTCCTGCTATTTCATTTACCATTCTATCTATTTCATTTGCCTTTACTTTTTGAATTGTTAATGCTAAAGCTATATTTTCATAAGCTGTTAATGTATCTAATAAGTTAAAGTCTTGAAATATAAATCCTAACTCTTCTCTTCTGAATTTGTTTAGATTATTTCCTTTTAATTTTGTGATATCTTCTCCATTTATAATAATGTGTCCTGCTGTTACTCTGTCTATTGTGGAAATACAGTTTAATAATGTTGTTTTTCCTGATCCACTTGCTCCCATAATTCCAACAAATTCTCCTTTGTTTACATCAAAATTAATATTGTCTATGGCTTTTGTTAAATTTGATTTGTTTCCATAGTATTTTTCAATGTTTTTTACTTCTAATATTTTTTCCATTTTTATAACTCCCTTCTGACTTTAACTTAATTATAAATACTTTCTAGTAAAGTTGCCATCGATTTAGCTTACAATCACCTTACATTTTTGTAAGGTAACTATAAAGCAAAAATAAACTTCGTCTTGCGTTGTTAAACTTCATTTAAAATTTAATCAACGTGCAAAAGCACGCCTCATAAATTTTAAACTCGTTTGCCTAGCAATACTCGTTTCTTTTTACTTTAATTCAATATAGCTATCTTTTGGAAACACTAACTTGACTTTTGTACCTTCATTTTGCACTGAATTTAATTCTATTCCTATTCCTAATTTATTACATAACTTTTTACACAAATATAATCCTATTCCTGTTGATTTCTTATTTGATAATCTTCCATTTGTTCCTGTAAATCCTTTTTCAAAAACTCTTGTAATTTCTCCTTGTTTTATTCCTATTCCGTTGTCTTTAATATATAAAATCACATTCTCTTTTCCTTGATTTGCATATATTTCAATTACAGAGTTTTCTTTTTTTCTGTATTTGATACTATTTTGTATAATTTGATTTAATATAAATACTATCCATTTGTTATCTGTATTAACTTCTATCTCTAAGTCATGAATATCAATAGAAATCTTTTCTTGTATTAAACTACTTTTGTTCTTTTTAATACTTTCATTTACAATTTCTTTTAAAACCACTTTTCTTATATAATAATCTTTTTCTACAGTATTACTTCTTGCATAAAATAAAGCTTGTTCAATATAATTTTCTACTTTGTCTAGTTCTTCATCTATACTTTTGGTTATAGCATTTTTATTGTTTTCTATTACCATTTTACTAGCTGATATTGGTATTTTTATTTCATGTATCCATAATTCTATATATTCTTTATAATCCTCTGTCATATATTTGTATTTGTTTACATTTTCTAACATTGATTTATCAATTTGTTCTAATGAGTTTTTTAATATCTGTCCCTCTAAAAAATTAGGAGTTTTTATAATTTCTGTAATTAAATATTTTTCGTCTAATTCTTCTAACATTTTTAATAAATTATCATAGAATTTTTTTCTTTTAAAATATTCTATAATAATTGAAATCATATATAATCCCATTATTATAAGTGAAATATATATTTTTATGAACATTCCTACATTATATGCCATTAAGAATATCTCTATTGTAATAATACCAAATAGTAATAATAAAATAGTGATAGCCTTCTCTTTAAAAAATAATTTAAAATCCATTTAGTTTACTCCTTTTTTCAAAATATATCCTTGTCCTCTTTTTGTTTCTAATAGTTTTTTTAATTCTAACTCTTCTAATTTATTTCTTAATCTCGTAATATTTACTGTTAATGTATTATCATCTATAAAGCTTTCACTTTCCCATAAACATTCCATTATATCTTCTCTTGATACAATTTTTCCTCTATTTTGTACCAGATATTTTAAAATTTTATATTCATTTTTTGTAAGTTCTATTACTTTTCCATCTTTTTCAATAGTGTTATTTGAGGTATTTAATATAAAGTCTTTAACATCTATCTTATCATTTGTTTCTCCTTGCATATTGGTTCTTCTTAGTAATGATCCTATTTTTGCAAGTAAAATTTGTATGTTAAATGGCTTAGTAATATAATGATCTGCTCCATTATTGATTGAAAGTAATTCATCTATTTCATTATCTCTACTTGTTACTATAATAATTGGCATATTTGATTTTTTCCTAATTTCTTTACAGATATATTCTCCGTCTGTGTTTGGTAAATTTATATCTAATAAGATTAAATCTGGATTTATTTTTAATATATCATTTATTGTATTATCAAATGTTGTTAGTGCTGTTGCTTCATATCCATTTTTATTTAAAAAGATTTTTAATTCTTCTCTTAATTTTTCATCATCTTCTATTATTAATATTCTTGGCATTTGTTTTCCCTCCAATGTTATTATATCATACTTATCACAAAAGAAACCTTACATTTCTGTAAGGTTTTAGATTGTTTTATTTATTAATTTTCTAATCTTATATATAAAATTGGATAATGATTTCCTTGCTCATCTAACTCTGTTCTTTTGTAAACTTTAAATCCTAAATGTTCATAAAATCCTTTAGAATTAGGATTTTGCTCATTAACTATTAATTCATTAATATTATAATTTTTTATACCATAATTCAGTAATTGTCTTCCAAGTCCTTTTCTTCTTTCACTATTTTTTATAAATAACATTTCAAGCTTTGTACCTTCTATTCCCATAAAAGCTATTGGAATATCATTTTCGTTCTCTATAACTATTAAATGTGCTACTTCTTTTAAAGCTTGTGGTACATATTCTTTTATTTTTTCTATTTCATTATCTGACAAAAATAAATGCGTTGCTTTTACTGAATTTTCCCATACTTCTAATAATGTATTTACCAATTCTTGTGTTCTTTCTTTTACTTCAAAAATTTTCATATTTTACCTCTAAAATTACTTTTTTATTTTTTCTTCTATAAATTTAATAAACTCATTTTCGCTTCCTTCTGTGAATCCATTTTTATATACTAATATTGCTGACTGTTTTCCAAGTTTTAATACTATAAAATTTTGGGTTTGCACTATTTTTGAAACCTGGCTATATTCAAATTCTAAATGAACTTTTCCTTCATTCATTTTGATATTATTATCAAATTCCACAGAAGTTTTTTCTATCTTTCCATTGTTTATTCTTTTGGAAGTATTTTCAATATTGTATATCATTATAATTGGCGAAATAACAGCAGTAAATAAACAGATAATAGCACATGTAAGCATAACATATCCTAAACTATCACCCTCAATCAAATACATTAATAATCCCAATATAAAAATAAATATTCCTCTAATTATCGTTTTTGTTCCAAAGATTTTAAATACATATTCTACTATTAGTTTTCTATTCATTGTATATTCATTTTTAAACATCTTTTATATTTCGCTCCTTTTACTATTTTATCCTATTTATTTAGTCCCAATTATACACCATAACTTGAATCATCGTTCAAAATCCTGTTTTTCCTGATATCTTCTATAATCTTCTTCTGTTAATACAAGTGTTCCTAAATTTTTCGACATTATTTCATTTGTTTTTTTCATAAAATTTCTTTTTATTGCTCTCATAATTCCATTATGTGTTACTACTAGTATTTTTTCATCGCCATGAAACTTTTCAAACACATCCTCAATAAAGTCACATACACGCTTATCTACATCACTATGTGTTTCTCCACCTGGAGGTGTATATAATCCTTTTCTAAATAATTCTCTTAATTCATTAGAATATAATTCTTTTTTTGTATTTTCCCATTCTCCAACTGAAATCTCAATTATTCGATCATCATAAATTGGTTTTGCTTCTGGAAAAATTGCAAATAATGTCTGCTTTGTTCTTTTTAAAGGAGAACAATATATAACATCAAAATCTTTGTCAATTGTTTCACCCAATTTTTGAGCAGCTTTAATTCCTTTATCTGTTAAACTACAATCAGCCCTTCCAGCCCAAATTCCATCTCTATTATATTCTGATTCTGCATGTCTTATAAATATTACATTCATCTTATTTTTTCCTTTCAAGTTATCTTACTTTTTCACAATATGTGTTAGTCCTTTAAGATAATCTCCATTTATTAAAATATCTCTAATATTAGTAGGTCTTAGATCTATATCTTTTAATTCTTCTGAAGTAACCCATTTAAACTCTAATAATTTTTCTTTACCTTTATCTATTTCAACTTTTTCACAATCAATCATTTGTAATTGTTGTTTAGGTTTAATTATATAATAAAATTCAATTCCATGACATTTTCTATTATTTCTTATCCAAAAATTCTCTTGAATTACAAACAAATTTGCTTCTTGGACATCAGAACCAATTTCTTCTTTTATTTCACGAATAACTGCTTCTTTTGAATCTTCTCCAATTTCTATATGTCCTCCTGGTATATGAAAATAAGATGTTTTATTTACTCTCATAATTAAAAATTTATTTTCTTGCTTAATTATCCCACATGTTCTTCCATGAAATTCTTCTGTTTCAGTCTTAATTTTTAAATCCATATCCAATCTCCTTTTCGAATAATATTTATCACAAATTTTACTATTTTTTATAAAAATGGAAATCACAACAATCTCCATCATAACCTAATGTTTTTGTTCTCTTAAAGCCTATTTTTTTCAATTCGCCATATGTCACATTATCAACATCACAGAAAAGATGGCATAATTCTGCACAATCATTTTCTACACAAGCAGTATGCCAAAGACACTTCTTCATTGTTACATCAAAGGACTTCTTATCATGCTTTTGAGTACTTTCCCACAAGTCTGTTTTACGCACAACTCTAAGAAATATATTACTATAAAGAAAATAAAAACATGGCACTTTTTCCATTTTTTCCATAGACAAATGCTTTTGTTTTGCAACTATATTAATCATGTATTTTTGCATATGTTGATATACTTTTTCTTCATCAAATCCTTCTTCCAAAGCTTTATATAATGCTATTCGAGGAAGTATTGTTTGAATAAGTGTTTCCATTTGATTTTTTGATTTGTTTTTTGTATTTTTTATAATTTCATCAAGTATTTTCTCTTGCTTTGCAAATAATGTATTACCATTATCTACTCCGAATTCTTCTATCAAAAATGTTTTTATTTGATTTTGTTGTTTTATTTTCATATTCATCCCTCCATCAATTACTATCTTTCATTTTATATCATAAAAGCAGATAATTATCAACCAATTACCTGCTTTTAATATTATTTTCCTTACCCTCTTTAAAACCATTCCTACTCCATAACCATAGTGGAGTATGTATATCAATAGGGTTATACTTAGTCCCTTTAAATAATTCATTCCATCTCTCAACAACTATCAGCTGTACATCACTTCTATTTAATTCTTCATCAGTTATTAGTCCTAATTTATGTGTTGCCTGAATAACATGTGTATCAGGTGCAACTGTTAACTGATTAATGTTTTTGTATTTTCTATCTGTATATTGATATATAACATATAGCCAATAGTTACATATTTTTGTTCCAGATAAATATGGAAATTTCTTTTTATTTTCCTTTTGAATAAAGTTCTTTATCTTATTAACATCATTATCTAATGAATCAAATAACTTTCTAATATCTCCATCATATAATTCTACAAACGTTTTACATAGAGATAACCATATTTCAGTTTGCTTTTGTTTTTGTAATGCTATTTTATATTTTACAAGTGCATATTGTACATCTTCAAAAGTCTTTTCTAAACATATTTTAGGATTAAATACAAAGTTAGTTTCCTCATCATTATATGTATTTAATGCACTTTCCCATAATTTATATGAATTTCTTTGATAGTTCAATGCCATAGGTAAAGTAAAATAAAGATAATTTTCCAGCGAAGATTTCTCTAAATGTGGATTTGCATCTTCTGGCATGACTTCGCCACCAAGGCTCCCTTTCTTCCACATATTATATAAAATATCTACTTTTCGTAATATTTCCTCTTTATTATACATTTTACACCTCAACCAATCATTTTTTATGTTTCTTGATATTTCTATTATTTATATAATCTAAGAAATTTCTCTAAATCATTTTCATTTTCAAATATTGATTCAAAAATATTATATAAAGTATCTGTCGCTTCATATTCTCCTATAGCATAACATTTTTTACCTAAGCCATATGCAATCCCAGCCTCAATATGTGCTGCTTTGCCTGCTGGCAATACTAATAACAAATTTTTTGAATTTTTTTCTCCATCTAAATCCTGATTAAATAAATTAAGCACAACTTCACTTTTTAAGCCAAGAGACTCAAACTCTCTTTGTTTTTCTTCTGGAGTTTGATTTGAATTACCATATCCCCAATCTTCTTCATTTTTCAAAAAACAATAATAAGAAATATTGTATTTATCAAATAAATCACATATTTTCAAAATATTTTCTTTATTTCTAGCTCGTCCAGCAATAAAAAATTCATATTTATTATTCATTCTTTCCTCCTAGTTAATTTCTTCTTATTATATATCATAAAAACAACTACTTATCAACACTATTTTTCTTAAAACTCATGTCATTGACAATAATACAACATTATTATATAATTGATTTCGCGCAAAATTTTCAATAAATAATTTCAAATTTGAAAAGGGACAAAATTATGATGGATTTTTCTGAAGCACGGTCTTTTAATGATGGTATAGAATTTTATGGAAAAGATATAATCATAATTGCTACACGCAAAGATGATAAAGTAAAAATTGAAAAAAGTAAATCTCCACGTCTTAAATACTCTAATAAATTTGTTAAGACTATTATTTGTTTGCTATTAACAATCATATCAAATCTTATTTTAAATACTTTTCAAGATTTCAAAGTTCAAATCTTACTAATAATTGCTTTATTTTGGAGTAGTGTTATATGTTTTTTCTTTTTTAATTCTCGAAATGATAAAAATGTACAATGTTATAAATATCATGCAGCAGAACACAAATTTTTAAATTATATTGATAAATACAAAAAAGAACCAGAAACATGTGAAGATGTAATGAAAATGAGTTCATATTCTTATCGGTGTGGTTCTACAATATTAGTAGTTATTATGACTTTATTAACTTTATGTATATGTGGAATTTTATATATTCCTACATTGATTTTAAAAATCTTATGGATTGCCTTTAGTATTTTTATCACATTATATTTGTGGGCAAATAATAAATGTGATTTTCTTCAAAAGTTTGTAGTCGTAGAACCTAGCTATTCAGAAGTAGAAGTTGCATTTATTGGCGGAAAAGATTATTTAAAAACAAAACAAAAAATATCATAATTTATCTCAAAAATCCCCAATAGACATATTTAATAATATATCTATTGGGGATTTTTCTAACTTCTTATTCTTGGCAATCTATTACCTAATCTACTCAAAAATTCATTTGTAATTGTATCTGCATTCATTGCAAACTTTTCTGAAGATAAATTAATATCATCACAATCAATTATATAAACTACATCTCCAGTTTTAATTTCTTTAACATCTGTTACATCAATAACACATTGATCCATACAAATTCTACCAATTACTTTCGAATAATTTCCATTTACTTTTACTAACATATTTTTATTAGATAAACATCTAGGAAATCCATCTGCATATCCAATAGATATTGAAGCAATTTTTCTATTACTATCTGCTATATATGTTCTACCATAACTTACACTATCATCTTTATTAATTTCTTTTACACTTGTTACTCTTGCTTTTAATGATAAAACAGGCTTTAAATCTAATTTATTTTTTTGATATGCTGTATTATCACTATTAACACCATACATGATTATTCCTATTCTTACATAATCATAAGTTTCTGTATTATAATTTATAGCACCATAACTGCTTTGTAAATGTACTTTTCCAACATCTTGTCCATTTTCTTTTAATTGTTTTATACATTTATTAAATTTTTCTATTTGTTTCTCTGTAAATTCTATATCTTCTTTTTTATCAGAATCAGCAACACATAAATGGCTAAATGTTCCTAAAATATTAAGCCTTGGATTTTCATAAATTTTTATTAATCTGTCCATATTATCATATCTTTCTCCAATACGATTCATTCCTGTGTTTATTTTAATATGACAATTTAATTTTTGACTTAATTTTAACTCTTTGATTTTTTCAGAATAATTATAATCAACTATTGTTTGAATCAAATCATATTGTATTACATATTTTAAATCTTCAAAATTAGTATATCCTAATATCAAAATATTTCCTTTAATATTATGTTTTCGCAATTCAATTGCTTCATCTAAAGTTGCAACAGCAAAATCGTTAATTCCAATTTCAGATAATTTTTCTGCAATTAAAATACTCCCATGCCCATAAGCATTAGCTTTTACTACTGCCATGATTTTTGTTTTAGGTTGTATTACTTTTTTTATTTCATTTATATTATGTTCTAAATTTTCCAAATTAACCTCAACCCAAGCTCTATCTGTTAATAAACTATTTTCTTTATTCATTTTTATTACTTCCTTAATTTTTTCTATTAAAAATGCAAATATTGTTGTTACTACTGCTACGACTAAATAAAATATAAAATTATTGTCAACAATGTATTTTTCAACTTTACATATTCCTGAAATAAATCTTATTCCAACAATAAATAATGGATGAAAAATATAAATTATAGTTGATACATTTCTTAATTTTAAATTTTGTGTATTACTTATATTTATCAAATAATCAAACAAAACATACATCGTTGGAATTAGCAAAATATACATACTATCATGTTTTTGTAGATTAAATTTATGAAGAATCGTTGCCTCTATTGTCATTCCTATAAAGAATAGGACACTATACAAAAATGATTTTTTGTTATTTACTCTTTTTATTTTTATAAAATATCCTAAATATAAGAAAATTGGAGCATAAAATAATCCATTTCTTGTATAATCACTTATTTTAAAGATAAAATCATATATATAACTTAAAACACACACATTTCGCGTTAGTCCATAATAACTATCACCTAATAATCCTATAATATATAAAACTATTACTGTTATAAATGTTTTTCTATTTCCTAATTTTTTTATAAAATAATATGTAATCCATATTCCTAATATAAGTGCTGGGAAATACCATAAATGATATAATGTTCCATTAATCAAAATGTCTTTTATAATAGAAAAAATACTTATATTATTGAATTTTCCCATATAAATATTTATTGGTAAATAAAGTATTATACAAAATAAATATATCTTTAATATTTTAATTGTATATTTTTTTAATTTGTTCTTATCTTTTAAACATCCATCTATTACAAAATAACCTGTTATCATAAAAAATAATGGTACTGCAATTCTTCCTAATATTCTTGTAAAAAAGAAATTGAATTCTTGATTTATATTGATAAATGGCGAAATATGTATTGCAATTACTAAAAAACTAACAACAAATCTTGCTACATCTATATTAATTTTTTTATTCATCACTCACTCTTTCTGATAAAATAAATCCATCTACATTATTTCCAGAAATCATTTGATTTTCTTGTAATATAATTGTTTCGTTCTGATTTTCGTACGGAATATAAGAAATCTTATATCCATAGCTATTTAAAAATTTTGGATATTTATATTCTTTTAAATATTCAATATATTCTTCTAAACATAAATCTTTATTTGTTATAATTTTTGAATGAGGATAACCTACAAATCTAAAATGCCATTCTTCTTTAGCTATTTTTGTAATGTTCTTTTTTTCATCTTTGTATCTTTCAATAAAACCAAAATTTGGTGCTATTTTTCTAAACTCTTGGCATATACCATTATATGGAAAACTTGGGCATATAAAATCTATATTAGGTTTATTTAATGCTAAATCGATTGCAAGTCCTGTTTGATGTTCACTTGCATTTGGTAATGCTACAAATTTTTTTGTATATTCTTCACCATTTTCTATTATTGAATCTGTATATAATCTTTTCTGTTCTTCAAAAGTTCTAACTCCACTTATTGGAACTATTTCATCATTTGCATTTATACTTTTTAATGCTTTTTGCAGTTGACTATTTGCTACTTGGTCTAATTCTATATTTTTATATTTTTCACTATATGATATTAATTTAATTTCATTTGTTTTTAATAAATTATCTGGATTTATTAAAATAAGATATCCTTTATGTATATTTTCATCATTTAATTTTACTTTTTTCATCTTTCTAATCCTAACTTTATAAGTTTATCTATTACTTCTGGAAATGATATTCCTATTTTATTTAACATACTTGGATATCTCGAATGTGATGTACAACCTGGTATTGTATTTACTTCATTAAAAACAATTTTTTTATCTTTTGTATAGAACATATCTACTCTAGCAAATCCAGTACAACCTAATATTTTATAAATTTCAAGTGCTGTTTTCTTTATTTTTTTTCTTTCTTCTTCACTTAATCTTGCTGGTAATATTATTCTACTTGTTTTTAAGTTATATTTTTCAAAATAATCGAAAAATCCATCTTGTAATTCAATTTCATCAACTTCTCCTACAACTAAATCATGATTTCCCAATATTGCACAACCAACTTCAAATCCATCAATATTTTCTTCAATAATTACTTTATTGTCATATTTATAAGCTTCTTCTAATGCCTCTTTTAAATTATCTTCACTTTTAATTTTTGTAATTCCAAATGATGAACCTGCTTTTAAAGGCTTTACAAATAGTGGATAATGTAAATTTTTTATTTTATTTCTTATATCATCATAACTATCATTTTCAAATAAATAAGATATTGGTGTAAGAATCCCATTTGTTGCTACTAGCTCATGAGCTAAATATTTATCCATACATATTGCTGATGATGTCATATCACATCCAACATATTTTATTCCTGCTAATTCAAGTAATCCTTGTAATCTTCCGTCTTCTCCATTTTGTCCGTGTAAAACTGGAAAAACTATATCTAATTTTATAATTTCATTAGTATCTAATATAATTATTCCATGATCACTTCTATTTGTAGATATCGTGATTTTTTTACAAGACTTATCATCTTTCCATTCGTTTTTCTCTATTTTTTCTATATCTCCTTGATATAAATAAAAATCTCCTTGTTTTGTTATACCTATTAAAACTACATCATATTTCTCTTTATTAATATTTTTTATTACTGATGTAACAGATACAAGCGATACATCATATTCACTTGAACATCCTCCAAATATTATTCCTACTTTTGTTTTCATAACTATTACCTCTCTTCTATTTTTATATCTTTTGAAAGTTCATAAGTAATTTCTACTTTTTCACTATATAATTTTTCTTTTTTTATTTGCATATTTGTTTTTTTATCAATTTCTGCTCTTACAATATCTACAATTTCATATATCTTATTATTTTGTCTTACATATCTTAAATTTTCATTTGATATTACATAAGCAACATCACTTTCCTTATTTGATAATATTTTTCCATACATATATTCTTCATCAAAATATATATCAATTTGGTAAATATTGTTTGTTTCATTTTTTACTTTTAAGTCTAACCAGCCACTGCTTATTGTTGAATCTATTCCTTGTATTGCTGTTTTATCTGGATCTGGAAATGATTTCATTTTATGTCCATGTCTTTCTATTACAGTAAGAGGACTCATTAAAAATAAGTAATGTAACATATTACTTAAATGACATAATCCACCTCCTTTTTTGGCGACTATTTTTCCGTCTATCAATATAAGTCCATCTTTGTATTTTCCGTACTTTTTAGCATTTTTTATAAGATAACAAAACGAAAATGTTTCTCCTGGATATATTAATATATGATTCATCGTTTTACTTGCAATTTTTAGGTTATCAACTTTGTTTTTTTGATAAATTATGTCTTGTCCACTATTTTTATTAATCATTGATGTTTTGGTATTACAAATTTCATATTTTAATAAATCTCCAAATTTATTTGAATATGTGTTTTTGTCAAATTTCATTCCAATATTGTAAAATAGTTTTCTTTGCCATACTCTGATTGGTAAAAGAAACGGAAATATTTGTGTTAATCTTTTTCTTTTCATACTATTCCTCTCTTCTTTATGATTCTTGCATATATTTTTGAGATTTTGCAATAAAAAAATCATTGTAAATCAATACAAATATATTGTACTAACTTATCAATGATTTTTCTTTAATTTCTTCTTATGAAAAGCTTAAAACTTTCTTAAGCTTGTTCTATTATTGGTAATATAACACTAAAAGTTGTTTCTTTCATATCACTTTCTGCATAAATTCTTCCTCCATGAAGTTCTACTATTTCTTTAGCAATAGCAAGACCTAGTCCACTGCCTCCTGTTTTACTTGTTCTTGAAGAATCTAATCTATAGAATTTTTCAAATATTTTATCTAACTTTTCTTTTGGAATTTGTTTTCCTTTATTAGTAATATTTACAGTTACTTGATTTTCTTTATTTATTATACTTATATCTATATCAGTGTTTTCTTTGCTATAATTTACTGCATTTTTTATTAGATTATTAAATACTCTACTTAATTTATCAGGATCTGCATATAAAATTGTTTTTTCATCGGAAGTAAAGTTAATTTTTTTATTCATTTCTTTTAATGTAGGATAAAAATCATCTGCAATTTGTTCTAACATTAAATTCAAGTTTATTTCTTCTTTTTCTAAAACAATTTTTTCTGAATTAAATCTAGCTACATCAAATAATTCGTTAATTAAATCTTCTAATCTATATGATTTATCAAGTGCAATGTCAATATATCTATTTCTTTGCTCTTGTGGCATATCTTTTATTTCACTTAATAATGATAAATATCCTATCATAGATGTTAATGGTGTTTTTATATCATGTGCAAGATATACAATTAACTCATCTTTTTTCTGTTCATTTTCTCTTGCAAGTCTTTCATTTTTTATTGCTTCTGTTTTAAAATGATTTAATTTTTTCTCTACTTCTACCATTTCTGGAGGTAAATTTATATATTCTACATTTTTGTCAAATAATTTATCTGCTGATTCTGAAACTGCAAACACATAAGAAAATATTTTATTTAATAATTTATATAATAAGCTTAAAACTATTATTAATGTAGTTCCAAATATAATAAATATAAAATATGCTCTTTCAAAAGCTAATTCATATATATTATCAAGTAAATCATATAAATGTGGAAAAATATTGTATAACCACTGAAAGTCAAATATTGCTCTGCTTTCTGCTAAAATTATCATAATTATTCCCATTATAGTTAAACTAATCATACATTGGACTATAAAACTCCAAAATGTACTTTTTACTATTTTTTTCATATCATTATTTTTCAATCTTATACCCCATTCCATAAACAGTCTTAATATACTTCGGATTTCTTCCACCATCATTCATCTTTTCTCTTAAGTGTCTTATATGTACCATTATAGTATTATTATCTCTTTCAAAATACTTTTCTCCCCAAACTTTAGAAAATAATTCATCACTTTTTACAACATTTCCTCTATTAGCACATAATTCCCATAATATTGCAAATTCTGTTTTTGTAAGTTCAACAAGCTTTTCGTTAAAGAAAAACTCATGTGTAGAATTATTAATTCGTATTCCTCTAAAATCTATCTCATTTGTATTTATAGTATTATCTTGATTGTTATATTTTTTATATCTTCTCAATTGAGCTTTTACTCTTGCTATTAGTTCAAGAGGCTGAAATGGTTTTGTAATATAATCATCCGCTCCAATACTAAGTCCTGTAATTTTATCTATATTTTCTACTTTTGCAGTTACAAAAATAATTGGAAAATTATATTTTTCCCTTATTTTATTACATAATTTAAAACCATCAATATCAGGCATCATAACATCTAATATTGCTAAATCTATTTCTAGTTTATCTATGTTTTTTAATAAATCTTTACTTGAATAATATTTATATACATTATAGTTTTCGTTTTTTAAGTATATTTCAACTAAATCTGCTATTTCTTTTTCATCATCTACAATTAATATGTTTGCCATCCCATTTCCTCTTTTCTTTTTCTCATTAAATTATTATAACATACTTTTAATTTCCAATTATTAATTTCTTCTTAAAAAAAATGATATCTATATAAATATCATTTCTAAATATGCTATTTAATTTCTGTTCCGCCCCATTCTACTGCTACAAATCCTTTTCTTTCTGTTTTTTCTAGATTTTGTTCTTCTACTTCTATTGGATTTTCCAGTCCTTTATATTCCATTAACACTCTTATTGTTGTATCTGGTGTTGGTGTTATTGTTAATGGCATATTTGCATCTATTTCTTCTCTTGTTGCAAATCTTATATAATTATATTTGTTTGATTCTAATTTTGGTAACCAATATATTATAAATTCTTCTGCTTCTCTATCTGTTAATCCTAATATTTTTAGTTTTTCTTCTAAGAATTCTGCTGAATCTTCTCCTTTTACTATAAATCCATCTTTTTCTCCTTGAAATTCAACTACATTATCGCTTTCATAATATAATGAATATAAGTTTTTATTTGTATCTATATCTTTTAAATCTCCATTTGGTTGTGCTATTACATTCCAGCCTGTTGTGTATTTTGGATATGAACATGTTATTCGTTCTTTATTTCCTAATTGTACATTTACTTGTGTTTCTTCTGTTGGATATAAGTAGATTATTGGTTTAAGTGCTCCACCACAATTTGTTGATTTTCTTTCCTTTAGCTTCTTTTTAATAATTATATTATTCTCATTTTTTTCTTTAGATAATTTGAAACAAAATATATGTTGATATTCCATATTCGCAACACCATCAGAATGTTTTTCTGTTATCTTTATATCTATGCATAATTTATCCATCTTATTATACATTTTTTCTATTTCAACTTCATCTTCTCCTTCTGTATTAATTGCTAATACTACCAAATTATTAGATTCAAAATATTCTTCATTAAATTTATTTATTCTATCTTGAAAGAATTCTCTTGTTTCTTTATCTGAAATTGAATATATATACATCTTATATTCTTCATATGTTCTAATTATTTGTTCTTCATTTTCTATACCTTTGCCAACACAAATAACATGTTCTAAATCAATTCTTTGAATTATTTTTTCTGTTTCAATATTTTCCATTTGCTTAATTATTATAATTACTAGTAACAAAATAATTAATATACTTATAACTACTAATATCTTTCGTAACAAACTTTTTTGGCTTCTTTCCTCTTTATTTTCCATATCTTTTCCCTTCATTCTCCATTAATATGATTAAAATTTTGTTTACATTACTTAATTTCTATTCCACCCCATTCTACTGCTACAAATCCTTTTCTTTCTGGTGTTTCTAAGCTTTGTTCTTCTACTTTTATTGAATTTTCTAATCCTTTATATTCCATTAACACCCTTATTGTTGTATCTGGCTCTGGTTTTATTGTTAATGGCATATTTGCATCTATTTCTTCTCTTGTTGCAAATCTTATGTAATTATATTTATTTGCCTCTAGTTTTGGTAACCAATATATTATAAATTCTTCACTTTCTTTTTCATTAAGTCCTAATATTTCTAATTTTTCTTCTAAAAACTTAATCGTATCTTTACCTTCAACAATAAATCCATCACTAGTATTAAAATTAACATTACTTTTGTTTTCATAATATAATGCATATAACTTTCTATTAGTTTTTAAATCTACTAGGTCTCCATTACTATTAGCAATCACATTCCATTCATTATCATATTTTGGATAAGAATGAGTTATTAATTCTTGATTACCAAGTTTAACAGTGATATCAGTTTCTTTTGTTGGATATAAATATATAATAGGTTTGTCAACACTTTCATGACTTGGATCATATTTTGTACCATATTTCTTAATATTCTTAAATTCTTCATAAGTTAGTAATGATACTATTTCTAAATTAGTTATATTTTTATCTACTGGTATAGCTAAAACATAGCCAGCACTATCGCCAACAACACCATAAGAATTTTCCCATAAATAAAGCTTAGCCTTACTATTATCAAATTCTACATTAGCAACCCTTACATCAATATTTACAATTCCAAATCTTACATAACCAACAACAATATAATTTTTAGAAGAATCTGAATATGCAACAGGAATATTATTTTTATTACAATAGCTTACATAGTCATTATAATTCATGACTTTAGTAGTGTTAATATCTCCATAATCTCTATCATCTGGTCCATAACTTAAATATTTAATATTATATTTACCATTATAGTCACCCTTAATAACATAATAATCCTTATTTTCAAAATTATATTTAGCAACATTTTTATTCACAAAAGAAGAATTATCTTTAATAAATCTAAAATATACTAATAAAAGCACAATAATAATAACAATGCTACCAATTAAATAAAACAATTTTTTCTTCATATCTTACACTCCTTAAGATAATTTTATCAAATAGCTTTCTTTGTAACAATAAAATAACATAACATTTACAATTCTTAAAATACATTTAGTATAATAGTCATTAATATGAATAAAGACATTAAGAAAAAATAATAATATAGAATATTTAAACGAATTTTAATGATATAATAGAGCTAATTAAGCACATATATATAAAATAATAAATTAAATCCAACTTTATAAATAATATAACGTGTAATAAATAGAAAAAATATAGTCTCACAACTTTTAATT
>OIZX01000610.1_pt1 | contig 22879 bp, 18 predicted proteins | sample 1588621 | NCBI WGS metagenome assembly OIZX01 (sample SAMN03283276) | human gut metagenome | biome: human-associated habitat; material: feces | host: Homo sapiens | place: Peru | collected 2012 | reverse complement strand
ATGGGTAAAACCCAGTCGGGTGCAGTATGGCTTTCAGCCGAAAAAACAAGCCCCTACGATTTCTACCAGTATTGGAGAAATGTTGATGACGGCGATGTAATCAAGTGCCTTAAAATGCTCACATTCCTTCCGCTTGAAGAAATTGATGAGCTTGCAAAGCTTGAGGGCAGTGAAATCAACAAAGCAAAAGAAATTCTTGCTCATGAGCTTACAGAGCTTGTTCACGGCAAAGAGGAGGCTGACAAGGCTCAGGAGGCTGCAAGAGCAATCTTTGCCAACAAGACAAATACTGACAATATGCCTTCAACAACTCTTACAGAGGCTGATTTTGCAGACGGCGAAATCGGAATTCTTGACCTCATGAAGAAGTGCGGACTCATCCCTTCAAACGGTGAGGGCAGAAGACTTATTCAGCAGGGCGGTGTTTCTGTTGACGATGAAAAGGTAACAGATGTTTACGCAAAGGTTGCAAAGTCTGATTTTGAAAAAGGCTATGTTGTAATCAAAAAGGGTAAAAAGGTTTACCATAAGGCAATTCTTGGCTGATTTTGAAAATTAAATAAGGGGATTAGGGCAAAATGAAAAAGTTTTTTTCGGAATTCAGGGAATTCATAATGCGTGGAAATGTGCTTGATCTCGCAGTTGGCGTTATCATCGGTGCGGCTTTTCAGGCAATCGTAACTTCTCTCACAAGCGACATCATTTCGCCGATTCTCGGTATCTTCGGCGGTGTCAACTTTGACCAGTTTCAGGTTACAATCAACGGTGCAACAGTTATGTATGGTAAGTTTATCACAGCGGTAATCAACTTTCTGATTATGGCTTTCGTAATCTTCCTTATCGTAAAGCTTGTCAACAAGGTTATGTCACTCGGCAAAAAGCCTGAATCCGAAGAAACACCCACAACAAAAAAGTGTCCGTTCTGTTTCAGTGATATTGATATCAAAGCCACAAAATGTCCCCATTGCACAGGCGATATCATCGACCTTACAGAAAAAACAGACGACAAAAAATAATATCGCTGTTACATAAACAGATATTACACAACTTAACAACCAACAAAAAAGCCACAGTAGAAAGTTAAAATCTACTGTGGCTTTTTAAATTGAAAATTATGATTGAATGTAATATGTTACCTCTTGCACAATCTATGCCGTAGGGGCGTTCATCGGACGCCCGCAAGTAATTTAACAGAATATCCGATAAATATAATTCTATAAATGTGCCAAAATGATTGACAAACCGTAACAACGATAATTAAAATAAAAAATCGCTTGTTTTGTGTTTACACCCAAAACAAATGGCTAACACGGTTCGCCGCTACTGTTTGACAATTGCTTTGCAATATTAATGCTAAAATTCCCTAAAAAATATACTATAAAAGCCACGGCAAAATTACCGTGGCTTAAATTATTTGTTGCTATTGCCGTTTTCGTCAATCTCATCATCTTCAAACACAATAATGTCTTCAACTCTGCATTTGAAAATCTTGCACAAATCATCAATCTTAGCCGTGCTGATTCCCTGATTTTTCCTCAGCCTGTCAATTGTCGCACTGCTGATGTTGTGCTTGTTGATAAGAGTGTAGGTGCTCTCATTACTTTTCTCCAAAGTTTCCCAAAAGGGAGTGTATTTTATCATTAAATCACCTGTATTTAAAGGTAATATAAGATTTTACGCTTGACAATAGTTATAAAAATGACTATAATACAAATATACAATAATATGCACATCCAAACAATAATTATGCGTATATTGTACAAATAAATAATAAAGGGGAATAGAGATGAAAAGGTTAAGAAAAACAATTTCTTCATTGCTGGCAATTTCAATACTTATGAGTATCGCACTTTGTGCACCGTTTACAGTCGATGCGGCGGGTACTGCTAACGACATAGTAAGTGTAGCACAGGGCGAAGTTGGAGTAAGCGGTTCTCCAAACAAATATACATACTGGCTTGGTTCTATTGGAGGCAGTTACTCTTATGCGTGGTGTCACGCTTTTGTATCTTGGTGTGCCAATCAAGCCGGTGCAGGAGATAAAGTTCCGAGAACAGCAAGCTGTGCTTCAGGTGTATCTTGGTTTAAAAGCAAAAATGAATGGAAAAGCAGAAGTAGTGGATACACTCCAAAGGCAGGTGATATAATTTATTTTGATTATGGTTCTAACGGTACTTATGACCATGTTGGTATTGTAACTTCTTCAAGCGGAGGTCGAGTTTATACAATTGAGGGTAATGCAAAAAATACAGTAAAAGTAAACGGCGGTTATTCTAACGGATATTCTTTGAGTAATACTGATATTTTAGGATATGGAACTCCTTCTTACTCTAATAATCCAACTAATGCTCCTACAGATGTTCACCTTGACAGAAGTCAGGTTTGGTATGATATTCAGGATGACATAGTTTTGTATCCTCGTGCTAATGGTGCGGACTATTTTTGGATTAGTGTGCATAAGGACGGTCAAGAATTGATTAGTCAGGGTTTAGCTGTAAATGGCGAATTGCGATTTTCTGCAAGTCGATGGGGATATGGTGATTACTATGCATGGATTACAGCTGCTAACTCAGCGGGAAATGTTGATTCAGTAGGGATTAACTTCTCTGTAGTAGGTGCTGCTGGATATAACAATGTTTCTGTTGATAAACCATTCTATGATATTGATGAAACGGTAAATATATCAGTTTCGCCTGTTTGTGCAAAAGGAGTAGTTATCGGAATTGATAAGGCAAATGTAGGTAGAGTTGTTACAGAACAATGTGACACTACATTTTCAATTGCTGCTTCACGGCTCGGAGTTGGTTCATTCAGTTCATATTTCTCGGTTTATAACGGTTCTGGCGGTGTTGATACCTCAAGAGTAAGTTTTCTTATACCTGAAAGAAAAAATTTAGGTGACGAGTTTATTGCAAGGATACAAAATAAATCATCTAAAAAATATTTTACTGCTGTCGGAAACAATGTTGAGGGTGCAGATAAGAAAGATGAAAATTCTCAGTTGTGGAAATTTGTACGATTGAGTGATAATAGTTATAAAATATTTAGCTTAGTAGATAATCGTGCCTTAGATGTTGATAATTTTGGCGATGCCGGTGGTGGTACAAATGTTCAAGTTTTTAATAGTTGGGATTGTACTGCTCAAAGATTTTACATTTATGATATTTACGGCTCATACTACATAAAACCGGTATGTACCGATATGATGCTTGATATGAGTCAAACTACAAATAATCTTGAAGTATGGGGCAGAGGAGAAGATTGGGCACCGCAGAAATTCGATATTCAAAAAACTACTAACATAATCCACCCTGCAGTTTCGTTGAATAAGAAAAATTATAATTTAGATGAAAAAGTCAGTGTATCTGCATCAGCAGACGGCGGTGTGGATTATTATGGTGTTCAGGTATGGAAAGGTGATAAAGTCGTATATCAGGAATCATTTACAGCTAACAAGCTTGATATTGATTGCAGTAAGTTAGGAGCAGGAGATTATGGTGTATTTGTAAGTTGCGTTAATAATTACGGAAGTATAAATACTGAAACCGTACAATTTCATGTAACATCGGGAATAACAAACGACATCGACCTTGACAATTCAGTAACTGTGGCTGATGCAACATTATTGCAAAAGTATGTTGTGGGTATAGCAACGCTTACAGATGACCAGAAGTTGCTTGCTGATTGCAACGGTGACGGAGTGATTAATGTTCGAGATGCTACATACATTCAGAAAACTATTGTAAAAATACCCGTATAAAATTTAAAAAAATTCATAAATATTTTCACTCAACAAAAAGCCACGGCAGATTTTTTACTTTCTGCTGTGGCTTTTTAAATTGAAAATTATGATTGAGCGTAACATTGTTACCGTTTGCACAATTTTATATTAAAATAACAAAAACAAAAATACAATTCCGCAGAGGATTGCTATTGCTGCACCGACTATGACATCACGCACATAATGCACTCCTGCGCACACTCTTGACACGGAAATCATAGTCGCAATGAAGAGGTATGCAATCCCTGCCCACACATTGAACCGCAAAATTGCCATTGCAATGATGAATGCGCTTGCGGTGTGGCGGCTCGGCATACTGTCGGGCTTGCTGTTCTTTGCAAAAACAGGCGCAACTCCGTACCGCACATACGGGCGTTCTTCTTTTATAATTATTCGCAGAAGTGTTATTCCCAAAAACACCCCCGCAGGCACAGTCAGCGACTTTAAAAACAAATCTTTTTGCCACAAAAATGTATATACAAGCAAAATCGGAAAGCTTGCAAATACTGTCAGCGGAAAAATTTTATATACGAATTTTAACACATTTTTTGCGGATTTGTTATTTTTGAAGAAATCGGTCAGTTTAATATATTGTTTACGGTTAATTTTCTACATCTCCCAATGCTTTTTACACTCAGATTTTAACATAACCGTTACACTATTTCAACATTATATTTATCAAACCAGTAGTCAAGTTCGATTATATACGCAAGAATTTGCGGTGCTTTCATCAGCTGACCGTACCACGGATTTGTGATTTTATCGGGATTTTCAATGATATCTTCAATCCCTTTTCGGTCAAGCAGTTCGTTTAGAATTGAACGCTTTTTAAGAATTTTTCTAACCCTTTTTACACACTCATTGAAGTAAATCGGATTGTGCGTTTTCGGGTACGGACTTTTCTTTCGCCAGCAAATTTCTTCGGGCAGAATATCCTCAAAAGCCTTTCGCACAATTCCCTTTTCACGGTTGCCCCATGCCTTTAATTCCCACGGCATATTGTACGCGTATTCAACAAGTCTGTAATCGCAGAACGGAACTCTTACCTCAAGTCCGCTGAACATTGAGCATCTGTCTTTTCGCTCAAGCAGACATTGCATAAACCAGTAAAAATTCAGGTAGAACATCTCTCGCATTCGCCTGTCAAGGTCGGTGTCGCTTTTAAGCTTTGGGGCAAGTCTTATTGTGTCAAGATACCTTTGTCTGACATACTCTTCGCCGTTTTTCAGCACACCGTCCTTGAGAATGCTCCTGCGAATATCCTGACTTTTTGACCACGGAAAACAATCCTCAAAAAGTATTTCATGGTTGTGATACCACGGATATCCGCCGAAAAGTTCATCGGCACATTCTCCTGAAAGTGCAACGGTGTAGTTTTGCTTGATTTCTTTGCAGAAGAGCAAAAGTGACGAGTCAACATCAACATACCCCGGCAAATCCCTTGCCTGAACACTTTCATAAAGTGCGTCGCACACAAGCGTGTTGTCAAGGACAATTTCCCTGTGTTTTGTGTCGGCATTTTTTGACATCATCGAAATAAATTCGTAGTCGGGAGTAGGTTGAAAATTGCTCTTTTGAAAATATTTTTCGTTGTCGCGGTATTCAACCGAGTAGGTGTTGATTTTGCCGAGTTTGTGTTCCTTGTTGTACATTGATGCGGTCTTGACAATTATACTGCTGTCAAGCCCTCCCGAAAGGAAAAAGCACAGCGGAACATCACTCACAAGCTGTCGCTGAATTGCATCAGTCAGCAGATATCTCGTCTTTTCAATGGTAGTAACTTCATTGTCTGTATGCTCTGTTGCCTCAACGGTGTAGTATTTTTTTCGGCGAAGCTTTGAGTACCTATACATTGCACATTCGCCCGGATTAAGCTCAAATACTCCCTTGAAAACTCCGAACGAAGGCGTTCTTGCAGGTCCTAAAAAGAAAATTTCATTGAGTCCCTGTTCGTCAATTTGAGGCTTTACAACCTTGCTTGCAAGCAACGCTTTTATTTCTGACGCAAACAGCAAGCCGCCGTTGTATTCGTAGTAAAACAGCGGCTTAACGCCGATTCTGTCTCTGCACAAAAACAGAGATTTGTCGCTTGTGTTGTAGATTGCAAAGGCAAAAATTCCATTCAGCTTTTTGCAGCAGTCCGCACCGTATTTAATGTACGATTTCAGCACAACCTCCGTGTCGCTGTGACCTCTGAAATGAAAACCCGATGCTTTCAGCTCCTCACGAAGCTCGGCTGTGTTATAGAGTTCGCCGTTATAGACAATGACATAGGTCGTGTCCTTGTGACGAACCGACATCGGTTGTTTGCCGTTTTCACGGTCAATTACAACAAGCCGCCTGTGCATAAGCGCCGCCCCTCGGTTAATGTACAAACCGTTTTCGTCAGGACCTCGCCTGTCAAGTGTTTCAGACATTCTGTTGAGCAAATCAATTCTTTCGCTCATATCCTGTGAGTGGTCAATCCATCCTGCTATTCCGCACATAAAGTAACCTCCGTCAATTTTGTTTGTAATTTTTGAGTGAATATAAAAAGCATAAAGCGGTAAAAAGCAAAGCCGCTCCCGAAAGGGCAGTTCCTCCGAAAAAACTGAAATTTTCAACCGTTGATGTTGAAAAAACATCGGTTGTGACGGAGAAAAGTTTTATTCCTAAATGCGTAAGCAATGCGGTGATAAATCCTTGCAAAATTCTGCAAAAGAAAAATAACAGTTTATTCACCTTAATATCTCCAAGTGCCGAGAAAATCTGAAAATGTACGCAAAGTCCGCCGAATCCTGCCGAAAATGCAACAACCTCAATCGGCAAATCCTTCGATACTGCAGTAACCGCATTGCAAACTTCCGTGAGTATCAAAAACGGTTTTTGAATATTTTCATCCGTAATGTGTGAGCAGAAAATCTCAGTGAATGCCGAAAACAGCACCACAAATGCACAGATTGCAAACATTCCCCTTGCACCGTCAAGAACAGACTTTACAAGTGCGTCACCTTTTTGCGGAGTGTTTATTAATATTTCCAAATTGGAATTATCATCAACTTTATTTCTGTAAACGAATTTTAAAGCAAATCCAAGTATAAAAACCGAGATGCATTGGGCGGCAAATATAATAAACCCGACTTCAATGCTCGAATAAAGCTGTACACCGATAAAATTCACAAGAAATCCCGGTCCCGAACACACCAAAAACAGACCTGCCCGTTTACACTCACTTTCGCTTGCCGCACCTTTTTTATAAAGCGAATTTACCGTCTTTGCACCAACGGGATAACCTCCGACAAGGGAGAGAATTATTGCCGATGCAAAGCAGCCGTCAAGTCCGAAAAGCGGTTTTGTCAGCCATGAAAGATGTCTGCCGATTTTTTCTGCAAGACCGCTATCTGTAATATATGAGGCAAGCACCATGAAAGGGAAAAGTGACGGTACAAGCGTTGAAAGGCACAAGCCTATGCCGTTTTCAGCACCCTTTGAACATTCTTTTGAAAACAAAAGAGCCGTAATGCATAAAAGAAAAATTCCGATTGCTTTAAAAATATTCACCGCCTTTACGGCACTTTTACTCAGGAACATATTAATCACCAATTAATATATATGACGGCAGTTGCATAAAAATAAATGAGAAACGAAAACAGGGGAGATTTTTTTGCCAAAGAAGAAACGAATTGCCGATAAAAACGAAAGATTGCCTTCTCCGATGTTCGATATGGGAACAATGCCGTATATAGAGATGCTCGGAAACCGCAGAATAACCGTTGAGGGTTCAACGGGTATTTTGCTCTATGACAGCGAAAGCATAAAAATTAATACCTGCAAAACCGTAATTTCATTTTGCGGGAGAGGAATGACATTGAAGTGCATTTCAAGCTCCTGCGTTGAAATTGAAGGCTTTGTAACCGACATCAACTTTCTTTCGTGAGGTGAAACTATGCTCCTTAAAATAATACGCTTTCTCAGAGGAAGTGTGGACTTTACCGCAAGCGGAAAATTTCCCGAAAGATTTATGAACATAACCGCAAAGAACGGTGTGAATCTCTGGAATCCTGTTCCGAAAAAGAACGCAATATCAGCCTCAATGTACCTCTCCGACTACAAAAAAATCAGAATTCTTGCACGCAAATCAAGGGTTAAAACAAGAATAACAGCCAAACACGGACTGCCGTTTATTATTAACCGCTATAAGAAGAGAACAGGACTTTTTGCAGGTGCGGTATGCGGAATTATTCTCTGTATTTTTCTTTCAAATTTTATCTGGTCGGTAAAAATTTCGGGTACAGAGGAAATCAGCAATACATATCTTGAATCGTTACTTGGTGATAACGGGATTTCCGTCGGTGTGTGGAAAAACAATCTCGATACAGATCAGATAGAACGCAATATTCAGCTGAAATGTGACGATATCCGCTGGATGAGCATAAACATAACGGGCAGTCTTGTCACGGTTGAAGTAAAGGAAACCTACAAAAAGCCGAAGCTTGACACCTCAAAAAATCCTTGCAATGTAAAAGCCATTAAGGACGGAGTCATAACACGGATTCAGGCATATAACGGCAGACCTGTTGTTACAAAGGGCAGCGGAGTTGTGAACGGTCAGATTCTTGTCAGCGGGCTTGACGAAACCAAGCAGGGCGATATGCGTTACTTAAGAGCAAACGCAAAGGTTTATGCCGACATTACCGAACAGCAAACGCTTTCAATTCCGAAAAAAGTAACCTACAGTTACGCTGACGAAAATTATGTTGACAGAAAAAATTTCAGATTTTTATGGCTTGATTTTCCCTGTAACCTTGCCTTTGAAAATTACGACAATTTTGTAAGCACAGTTCACGGAGAAAATCTGTTTATAAATGATGTTGTTCTGCCGGTAGGACTTAAAATCAGAACCGACCGTGAACTTGTAACAACCGAAAACTCTGTAAGTAAAAACAAGGCTGAGGAGATTGCAAAGGCTGATTGTATTCTCTATGAGATTTTTACAAAGAATAAAAGCAAAGTTATTTCAAAACAAATTTCCGTTAAAGAAAATAAAGACGGCTACAGGGTGACAACAGATTATATTTTTAACGAAAATATTGCAGATCAGGTTGATTTTGATGTGACAGAATAGAAAAGTTGTGTTATAATCAATTTGTATGTTTTGCTTTGAACGACTGAAATTTTGCAATCGGACACAAACGGAGGGATAACTATGAGAATTTTATGTATAGGTGATGTTGTAGGCAGTATCGGTTGTGAATTTCTTCGCAACAATCTTCCCACGCTCAAAAAGGTAAAAGGCGTTGATTTTGTAATCTGCAACGGTGAAAATTCCGCTGACGGAAACGGACTGACTCCCGTGTCTGCGAAGCATCTTTTTGACAGCGGAGTTGATGCAATTACACTCGGCAACCATTCTTTCCGCAGAAAAGAAGTCTATGACTGCCTCGACTCAAATCCCTTCATTGTCAGACCAGCCAATTTTCCCGAAAATTCAACACCCGGCAAAGGTATAATTAATGTTGACACAGGGCGAAGAATTGTGTCGATTATAAATATTATGGGTAATTCATATATGGATAACAACCTGAATTGCGCCTTTGAATGTGTAGATAAAATGATTAAACAGGCTGAAAGCAAAATCATAATTGTTGATTTTCACGCAGAGGCAACGGGTGAAAAAAGGGCAATGGGTTATTACCTTGACGGCAGAGTTTCCGCAATGTTCGGAACACACACCCATGTTCAGACCTCTGACGCACAGGTTCTCCCGAAGGGAACCGGCTACATAACCGACACGGGAATGACGGGTACAATCCATTCCGTTCTCGGTGTAAAGAGCGAAATTATAATTGCAAAGCTGAAAAATAAGCTTCCGCAGCGCTTTGACCTTGCAAGCGGAGAATGCAAAATGGAATGTACGCTTTTTGATGTTGATGACAAAAGCGGAAAGTGCGTTTCAGCCGAGTCAATGCGTATTGAATAACACAAATCAGCATAAAGTAAATTGTTTCCAATTGTCAAAAAATATGAAACAATCCCGATTAAGTCGGCTTTTTTTGCAGATAATTAGTGTATTATACTATTGCAAAAAACAAGCTGATAATGTATAATGTTATAATGTGAATTATTGTAAAACTGCGTTTGTCGGTGTAAAATCGGCTTGTGCAGTTGATTAAGAAATGTACATTAAAAGGATGTGCCTAAATGATAAACGGACAAATTCTCAAACAGGCTGTTATTTCGGGTGCGAATAATATTTCAAACCAAAAAAACAGTATAAATGATCTTAATATTTTCCCTGTACCTGACGGAGACACAGGTACAAATATGTCAATGACAGTCAATGCGGCTGTTGCAGCGCTTGAAGATTTTGACGGTACCTGTGCAGGTGATGCCGCAGGTATCACAGCGTCTGCAATGCTCCGTGGAGCAAGAGGCAATTCGGGTGTTATCACTTCACTAATCTTCCGTGGCTTTGCCCAGGGACTTAAAGACATTGAAGAAGTTGACGGCAAAAATCTTGCCGCAGCACTCGGAATCGGTGTTGACGCCGCTTACAAGGCTGTTATGAAACCAACAGAGGGAACGATTCTCACGGTTGCAAGAATGGCTTATGAGGCAGGTATCGAAGCCGCTAAGTATGACAGAGATGTTGTGTCTGTATGGCAGACAATCGTTGACAAGGCTAATGAGGCGCTTGCAATTACTCCTCAGCTTTTGCCTGTGCTTAAAAAGGCTGGCGTTGTTGACGCAGGCGGTAAGGGTCTTTGCGTAATCTTTGAGGGTATGCTCTCTGTAATTAAGAACGGCATTATGATTGAAGCTGACGATGACACAGCTCCTGCAACCGTCAGCACATTTGAAAGTGCCGCCGCTGAATTTGACGATGATATCAGATTCACATATTGCACAGAGTTCATCGTTGGCAGAAATGCCGAGATTGAAACCGAAATCGGCGAGCTTCGCAGTTATCTTGAATCAATCGGTGATTGCGTAGTTGTTGTAAATGATGATGAGATTATCAAGGTTCATGTTCATACGGAACAGCCGGGCAATGCTCTTTCAAAAGGACTTGAGTTCGGTCAGCTTCTCACGGTTAAGGTTGAGAATATGAAGGAACAGCACAAGAATGTCAAGTCAACAAAGAAAAAGGCTGAAAAGGAAAAGTTTGTTCCCGCAGAACCTGAAAACGATTTCGGCTTTGTTGCAGTTGCCGCAGGTAACGGTCTTAAAGACCTTTTTAAAGACCTCGGTTGTGACAATGTTGTTTCGGGCGGTCAGAGTATGAACCCGAGTACAGACGATATCTATGAGGCAATTATGGCAACTCCTGCCAAGAATGTTCTCGTTCTTCCAAACAATAAAAACATCATTCTTGCCGCAGAGCAGACAATCCCGATGGTAAAAGATAGAAATGTCATCATTGTTCCGACAAGAACAATTCCGCAGGGTATGACGGCAATGCTCAACTTTGATCCCGAGATTTCTGCCGAAAGCAACGCACAGCTTATGACGGACGCACTTGCGTCTGTGGGCACAGGTCTTGTAACCTTTGCCGCAAGAAGCAGTGAATTCGGCGGTAAGAAAATCAAAGAGGGCGACATTATCGCTCTTGAAAACGGCAGGCTTACAATCACAGAAAAGAGCACAGTTAAGGCTCTTGTCAAGCTTGCAAAGGATATGGTCAGCCGTGACACTTCATTCATTACTCTTATCTATGGTGAGGATGTAAGTGAGGAAGAGGCAGAAAAGGCATACGGAGAGCTTCGTGAAAAGTTCGGTTCAAGAACCGATATTACTCTTGTAAAGGGCGACCAGCCTGTTTACTACTTTATTCTCAGCGTAGAATAAGCATTTAAATCGGATTTTTTCAGGGAGCATAATTTTTACGGTTATGCTCCCGTTTTGTATAACGGAGGTGCGGTATGACATCACTTTATAAAACTCCCGTTACAAATTTGAACGGAATAGGTGAAAAGCGTGCCGCACTTTTTGCAAGACTCGGGATTAAAAGCGTTGGAGATTTGATTAATTTCTATCCACGCACATACGAGGATTGGAGCAACATCAAGCATATTGACGAGCTTGAATACGGTGAAACCGTCTGCATAAAGGCTGTTGTCGCAACATCTGTAAACGATACTCGCATAAGCGGCGGAAGAATTATTTCCAAAACCGCAGTCTATGATGAAACGGGCTCAATTCAGCTTGTGTTTTTTAACAATAAATACATCAGCTCAATGCTCAGACAGGGCGGAGAATATTTCTTTTACGGAAAAATCTCATCCGACAGCTACGGAATGCAGATTGTATCTCCGACTTTTGCTCCTGCTGTCAAAGGAACACAAATCCGTCCGATTTACAGACAAACGGCAGGACTTCCGAGTAAATCGGTTGAATCAGCCGTACGACAGGCACTTTCAATGCTGCCGTCAAAAATTAAGGATCCTTTGCCCGATGCCATAAGAGAAAGATTTGACCTTTGCTCACTCAGACAGGCGTTGTTTGACATTCACTTTCCGAAGAACCGCCAACAGCTTGAAGCAGCCCGAAAAAGGCTTGTTACCGAAGAGCTTGTTGTGCTGAACCTCGGAATGAGAAATCTGCGTGACCACAGCAGGGGAGTAACCTCTCTTGAAATCACAAAGGATTATTCAAAAGAATTTGAATCATATCTGCAAACGAGACGTTCAAATGCTACTTATAACGGCATAGAACTGGAAACAGCAGGTTGGCAAAAAGAACTTTTCGGATTTAAAGAAACAAAGTAACTTTTATTAATTTAATTTTCAAAGGCGGTGTAAAAACCGCCTTTATTTTTTGGACACAAATAGTGTTACCCGATTAACCGATGAAATTTCCGAATATTTGCAGGATTTTAAAATATTCGGAGGATAAATGAAAAAATATCTATGTTATTTTTCGGTAATTTTATTACTTGGGATAGGAACATTGCCCGTAATTTCGGACATTAATTCATATAACGTTCACGAAGACGATAAAAGCGGAAATTCAATCAAGATAAACTCTGACGAGAAAATTCTGTTCATTGTGGATTTTTCAAACAGTATGAATGATTATCTCGGGAGCAGAAAGAAAATCGATGTTGCAATAAGTTCACTCTCGACAATTGCAGGGAAATTAAATCCATCTACAAAAACAGGACTTCGAGTCTACGGACACAAACACGGTTTCAACCCGTTTCTTGGCTGCACGGCGACAAATTTAATCAGCCCGATAATGCCAAATAACACAAGAAACATCTATGCACAATTGTCACAAATATCACCAAACGGATGGACACCGATTACGCGGTCTTTAAAACAAGCCGTAAACAACGATTTTGCAAACATAGACGGCGACAAAAGGATAATATTATTGACCGACGGAGGGGAAAATTGCGATGAAAGCCCTTGCGAATATGCAATCCAACTTGTGCAAACCAGAGATGACATAAAAATCGACGTAATTGCACTCGCAATAAACGACCCTATTGCGGAAGATCAACTGAAATGCACAGCATTAGCGACTTCAGGTAAAATTTATCATGCAAACGATGCAGCAGCGCTCGAAACCGTACTCGGCGAAATCTTAAACGTAACAACAGATGTTCAAGGCACAATAATCAAAAAATAACTATTGATAACTGAATGAATAACTGCCGTTGTTGTAATCCATACGCAAAATAATTTGCTCACCCGAATACGATTCAGGCGGAGGATTAAACGACGGTGTACGCATCAACATGTGATACATAGCGTCATTTAATGATTTATTGTCGGATTGTTTTACAAAATGACGGTTTAACAATTTTCCGTCTTTTGAAATCGTAAATCCAATCGTAGCAGAGCCAAAGCCCGAAACGTTCAATATCGGGAAAACACTAAAAAGACGTTTTCGCAAAGCAACTTTGTAATCGGAAAGTTCTTTGGCACTATTAGTGTTTTTAACTGCGGTAGCATGTTTTTGAACGTTGGTTTTGTTTTGAGTTGCAGAAGTCTGTTTATCTTTTTGCTTGGGTTGAACATCTTGAGGTTTTGTCTGAGTCTTTTTGACTTCTGTTTTTCGCGGTTTTGAAGCCGTTTGTTTCGGAGTTTTATCCTTTTGTACCTGTTGAGGTTGAGGTTTTTGAGCAGAAGTTGCGGTTTTTTCTTGAACTTGAACAGGCGCAGGGATTGAAACTTCCTGCTTATCAGCAGATGCAACAACTTCAACCTCGGAGACACTATTTGTTGCATTGTTCGGTTTGCTCTTAGAATCAATCCAATAACTGTCAACATCAGGTATTGTAATTTCTTTGGCAACCTGAGGTTTTGCCACTTTTGGAGTGTTATTTGACGGAGCCGTAATCGCCCTTACAATCAAAATAATCGCCAAAATTGAGATAAAACTGAAAATAAAAATTGCCACGAAGAGTGAAAAAGATTTTGCATGTTCCGATTCGTCATCATCCTCATCATCTTCTTCATATCCCTCAGTTTCGGCATATTGTGCTGGTTTTTGATATTCTGCATTATATTCATATCCAGAAGCATTTTGATATTGCGCAGGATTTTCATACTGCGAAGTATTTACATACTCTGCATCATCCTCGTAGTCGTATTCGTCATTATAAGCGACAGTTTGCTTTTCCGACTCGGAATAGCCGTCATTTGCGCTTTCATAGTTGTCATAATTTTCACAATTTTCAGAAGTTGAAATTTCCTCTTCCTGAGGAACTCCGTTATTCAGGCAAATAAAAACATTATTGCCGCAATCACAATATTCGGGGTTTTCTGCATATTCAAGTCCGCAATTTTTACATTTATATATCATCGCTTAATTCTTTCATAATCATTGTAATCCGACGGCGAAGAGTATCTTGTCGAATTTGCCATTGTAAAACTTCCTTCCGCATTGGTGATAATCCGCTTTGAATTTGCAGGAAAATTCAAAATCGGTGTTTTTTGATAACTCAACAACAAAGGCTTGAGAACCCTTACTGCCAACGGGGTATAAGAGGAATTATTCGACCATGTTTTAAGATTCGATATGTTGCCTGCCTTGTCGACAGTAAACGAAAAATAAAAAGTAGTTCCGATTGGTGCCGAAATATTGGCATCTCTCATCAATTTGTTTTGAAGATCAGAGCGCCACTTGTTCCAAGCAATAACTTCGAGTTGCTCGGCTGTAAGTTGTTTATTTGACGAAGCCTTGGGTGTTTCTTTTTTAGGTTCGGGCTTTGACACTATTTGTGTTTTTTGTGCGGATTTAGGCTGCTCGACGGTTTTATTGGGTTTTGAAGCCGCTGGCGGTTTTTGAGTTGACGAAGAAGGTTTATGTGCAGACGAAGACGGTTTTTGAGCAGTTTTGTCTGTCGAAGATTTTTGTACAGTCTTATTTGACGGCTTTTGCGAAGGCTTATTTGTCGATGATTTAGGCTTTTCGGCTAAGGATTTTTGGACCGATTTCGCCGTTGAAGGTTTCGCTTTTGTTTCTGTCGATTTAGTAGAATTTAAAGTTCCGACAGAAGATTTTTCGTTTGTTTGTCTTTGTTGTTTTGGCTCAGATTGTTTAAATTCAAACTGAGGTGTTTTTATTTGAACATTCGGAATATCGACCGTAAAGCCCGGCATTTCAATCGAATCAAGTTCATAATTATAGTCAGTTTTTTGCGCTTCTGATTTTTGCGTCATCATAGAAAGTTTGAAATTTTTATTTTCAAACATAATATGCTTGTGCGTTTTCGGTCTGAAAATACAAACCAGCGTTGTCACAAGAAGGAACAAAATAAGTATAAAAATCAAAAGTTTTTTATCCATTATTTATCCACTCTCGCATTAATTTCATCCAACGCATACAACTCAAATTTTGTTTTTGCCAAAAGATAAGTTTCTGCTATCAACAACGCAGTCGGAACAAGCGCCGCCACAAAGCTTAAAAATAATCCCGAAAAATCCTGACCGATTTCGACAGTAAAATACGAAATATTCATTGTAAATTCAATCAGGATAATCGCAAGCCCGACAGAAAATGCAAAAAACATTTCTTTTTTTGCTTTCAATGTTGCCTGCAAACCTAATATTTCCGCGCAATGCAACAAATAGTTGCTAAAACCGTCATGTTTTATAATATCTGAATTTGAAATTTTTCTTTGGATAGAAAATGCGTTCACAAACAAGAAAAACGCAAAAACAATCAAGCAGGTTGCAAGTGTTAAAAATATCGGTGAGAACTTCAATCCTGAAGCAACTCTGACCCAGCCCGCCGCTTCAGAGAAACAATTTGCCAAAGTATTAGAAACACCGTAAGCCAAAAACGGTGCCGTTAACACGCCGATAACCGTTTCAAAAGCCTCTTTAATGTGCAGTTTGAAAATTCGGTCACTAACGTACTGCAACTTCGATTCGCTCAAATTGTTAACAAAATGACCGACCCAAATATTGTAATCGTGCATAACTTTTTCAAAGTCTTCACGGTATTCGTACTTGTCCAAAATTTCAGACAAAATTGAGCCGTTATTTTTGTAATATGCGGACGCTATGCCCAAACAAACGGTAATTCCGACGAAAAATAAAGATAACAAAATCGGGAAAACCAAAGTTTTGTTATAGTTCAAATAATAAACAAGGTTAAAGGCATAAACCCCAAGCATTACAACCGATGAAAGTGCAATCAAAGTCGTGTACACGGGTTTTGAAATTTTCGTTTTGTTATTCGGAATATTACTTCCGAAAAAGCCGTAAATCCCTTGTTTAAAAATAAGCATTACACCCAAAATCAAAACCGTATAAAGCAGCCAAAGTTTAAGTTCCGTCGGCAAATGCAAATAATCAGCGGATTCTTGAATAGAAAGTCCGACAATATAATTTGTAACCCCGAAAGCACATGTCAAACAACCCAAAGTTAAAGCAATATGTGAGAACACAGCACCTTTTGTATTTTGGGAAATTTTCGATTTCAAATCATTAATTACATGCGCAACGTCTTTAATAATGGCAATTCTGCGCTCATCAATATTTTCTTTTACTTTATCGAGTTTTACTCTTGTCACGGCATGATCGTCATCAGCATACAAGTTTTTTATATCCGATTCGTCAAAATCTTGCTTTCCAATCTCTGTAACCGTTCTTGCGGGTTTTGGCAACACTTCAAAGTTTATAAACTCTTCGGAGTTACTGAACAATAGTCTTGAAATCTTAGTAACCACGAGGTTTTTAAACGGCTTTCCTCTAAACAAAATGTTTTTATTAGCATTAACAACACTATATGTGTTATCGGCAGAATTGTACGATACAACTATTTGTGTTACACCTTGTAAAACAATGTCATTGTCAGGAGTTCCACCGATTGTAATCACTCTGTTTTCATTAAATTGTCTTTTTATTTTAGAAGTGGATATAATTATTGCCATTAAAACTCCTTATCTGCCGATAGATTTAAAAAACTTTTTAGAAACTTTGCCCGTCATTTCCTCTGTTGCGATAATAAGTTTATCCTCACTCATAACGGGTATAAGTTGATTTTTTACGAAATCCAACTTTGACGGATGTGCCCAAACGAACATCAACGTCAAATCAGGAACGTATTTTACGGTGGTTTGAATATTTTTCGGGAAAGTATTCCAGTCCAATTGTTTTGAAGTTGCGCCTTCGTTTTCCAAATCGCCAATCGTGACAACCGCAGGCACGTAGCCGTCTCGTTTCATTACAAGACAATAACCGATTGCCTTTTTCATCGCGTCACCGTACGCAGTTCCGCATTCTTCGGGACTGAATTTTGTAAAAGAATCTAAGGATTTTGAAATACCCGCAGAATCTTGCGGAGAGCCTTCATATATCAAATATGCATCTTCAGAAACTCTTATAATTTTTATCTTATCTTCCGGATCCATATTTTTACAAAGTTGCTTTACGAAACGCTTTTGCGACTCAATATTCTTTTGATTTGAAGCGGACGAATCAATTAAAAAAGTTACTGCAACAGGCTGAAACTCATTAATTTTTATGTTTTTTATTCCAAAAATGACAAGATATATAACAATTGCCACAAATGCAATAACTGCGCTCAAAATATATAATCTTTTTGTTAATACTTCTTTGTTCATATCTAGTTTAGAATACACGAGTTTTGTTAATTGGGCAATTCGTTAATCAGCGAATTGTCTTGATTGTCAAAACGGTTCCTTGCCTCAACTCAACTTCTTCGCCCGTTGCCATCAAAACGGTTACCGTTCCGCCGACAGCACCAACCGCAGCACCGACCCCCAAAGTTCTGCCCCAATCGTCGGTATCTCTGATTGCACCGCTCAAAGCAGCTGCCGCAACACCTGACATTACCGCCGCAAACATTGTGCCTGCGATTTTTGCCCCTCTGTGAGACTTTTCGTTTCGATATTCAAAACTTTCGGAGCGGAAAGTTATTTCTTCGCCGTCTGTTGTTAAAATTTTATCGAAAACCAGCGCCGCAGAAGCATCACCGTAGGCTCTGCCTGCTCTTGCAGACTTGGCAGCCGTACCGTAAACAATACTGCCTTGTTTTGCAACAACTCTGTTATTAACATACAAATCATTCTGCAAAAGCGCGGAAATTCTGTCGTTTTGCTCCAAACTGCTTGTACTGATATCCGATTGCATAATTATCGAAAACGAAAGTCCGGCGGGCAACGGAGAGTTGCTGACCGATGCGTATTTTGTAGTTGCGGAATTAGCACTTTGTCCCCAAACATCGGCATTTTGTTGATTTTGGCGAACAGTCGGAATTGCACGATATACTTGATTATTGTATCCGTTCGGCTGAACAACTTGAACGGGCTGACTTTGGCGAACACCTTGATTTGTATAATATGCTTGGTTATTGTAGTTGTTCGGTTGAATGACTTGAACGGGTTGTGCTTGTCGAACAGTTTGATTTGCGTAATACATTTGATTATTGTAATTATTCGGCTGAACAACTTGAACGGGCTGAGTTGTCCTAATCGAATTTGCCATAGTTTTTTTATCCGCTCTTTGTACTTGCGGAGTTTGATGAATAGCGGTTTTTGAAGTCGTAGACCGAACAGCGTTATAACGTTCTTGTGCGGCATCGCTAAAATCATAAGTCGTGTTTTGCTTTTGTGAATCTTGTTTTAGAGAATCTTGTTTTTGAGCATTCTGATTGGAAGCGTTTAAAGTCGGGGTACGATTTTCAGAATTTTGGGCAATTACTTTTTCCGCCGCTTGTCGCTTAGGCGCAATTGCGGGTTTTGATGAAATCTTTGAGTATTTTAAGCCATTTATTTTAAAGCGCTTCAAAATATCAGGTTTAATTTTTTCATTATCAGCGCAAGAGTAGTAATAAAAGTATGTATCTTCGTTTACTTGCTCAACCGAATAATAATAGCAGTCATTTTCAAGAGAAGAAATTCTGACGAAAGAATAGTCGCTTTTTGAATTTACTATCGGCATATTATTTTGTCTTGAATAGAAATCGGCAATTCCTTTAACTTGTGACGACTTTGCATTCTTGACAGCATACAAACATTCAACTTCTTTAGCCATTGCGGGTGCAATAAAGAAATTAAACGAAAACAAAAATAATAATATAATTGATAATAATTTTTTCATAGAAATGACAACCTGAGAAAATAATAGCAAATTTTCCCTCTGAATACAAAAAATAGAACGAAAAAGCATAATAAAAGTTCAAATTTGACTTGCAGAAAAAATCATAGCAACTTATAATTAAATCAATGCCGAAGTGGCGAAATGGTAGACGCACACGTTTCAGGTGCGTGCGGAGAAATCCGTAAGGGTTCGAGTCCCTTCTTCGGCATTTTTTACTAACAAAACAGTATAGTTTTCACGAAAAATTAATCTTAAACATTAATTTCTTAACATAAAAACACAATTGTATTGCATTTTTATTTTCAGCATTACATAATTGGTTGTAGTTACCGCGGGGTAGAGCAGCCTGGTAGCTCGTCGGGCTCATAACCCGGAGGTCGCAGGTTCAAATCCTGCCCCCGCAACCATTTGAAGTTTAAGGCTTTTGGCTTATCGCTGAAAGCCTATTTTATTGCAAAAGTTAAATTAAATACATCAAACATTAAAAGATTATGAAGTGTTTAATTGATTAGATTTTTGGACTGGCTAACCATTATTTCTTTGTGTTATAACTCACTTATGAACAAAAAAGAGTTAATAAAAAGATGTTTATTTGATGAAGATGCCATTGAGACATATCCGTTTAACGAGTCCAAATACGGAAAAATGCCCGTAATCAGGCACAAATCAAACAACAAATGGTTTGCGTTGATTTTTAAGTTACAAAATACTCTATACGTAAATTTAAAAGCAGAACCGACGACAATTTCCGTGCTGCAAGACCAATACCCCGAGGCTATTACCCCCGCTTGGCACATGAACAAAGTTCATTGGTGCAAAATAGATGTTAACAAAATAAAACCCGATATTTTAGACGCAATAATAAAAAGAAGTTTCTCAGTAACAGCAACAAAAGCAAAAACGAAAAGAAAACAGCACTTTACAATCCCATCACAAATGCTATAATAACATTCAATAAAAGGAGTGTTTATGAATTTTGAGGAACTGTTAGAACAGGGAGTTGAAAAAGGGATAATTTCTTCCGAACAGAAAGAGTGTCTGCTCGGTTTAACACAAAATGTTCAACAGGAAAAGAAAGAACAAACCTCTGCTATTACATTTTTCTACTACTTTGGCGGGTTTATAACTTTTTGCGCAATGTATACTCTGATGATGCACACCATCCAAAATGGCACATACTTTACAATTTTAGTGTGAGGTTCCTTCTATGCCGCTATTTTTCTCGCACTTGGCGAATATTTATGGAGAAAAGACGAGAAACTTCCCGCGGGAATAATGCATTTTCTATTCGTAACAACCTGCTCTCTAATCTTTATGGATATTGAAAAAATGGTTGGGTTTTTCCCTCATTTTTCAGATATGTATAAATACGACAACTTCATCGAGGCTTGTCGATTGCCCGTTTTAACACTATCTGTGGCAACGATTGCTCTAAATTGGTTTATAGCGAAACGTCGTCCGCATGCTATTTTGGCAATTCCAACAATTTCAAGCCTTTACGCAATTTATTATTTGATTGCTGATACATTTTTAGGAAAGAAATTTTCCGAAATTGAATACCAAGCAATCACAACATTTATATACTCTGTATTGTTGTTCCTTATTGGATTTTGGAAAGATAAAATTACAAAAGTTGACTATTCTTATTGGTTCTACTTTATCGCGAACTTAGGATTTATATATTCGATTTCCCTGTATAATAAATGGGAAAACTTATTACCAATATTCGTATTGGGAATAATATATGTTTTAATCGGCACTTTAATCCAAAGAAAATTCTTTACTGTAATCGGGATTTTATTAATAGTTCCGCAGATTTTCAATTTGGAATACAATCTGCTTGATAATCACCCGACAGGATTAACAAGTGCAATAATAATAACAGGCTTGTTAATGTTATACGTGGGCGTTTTGTATAACCGAAACATTGAAAAAGTCACAAACTCGCTGGAATCAGTATTTCCGCAAAACATCCGCAAATACCTGCCAAGATATAGAGAAAAATCATAAAGTACACATTCAAAAACAACAAAGGATTGAAGAATCTTTGGTTCACAAAAATTCAGTAAATATTTGAAAACCAGATTCTTCGAAATAAATTTCTCAGAATGACGCTAAATTTTCTATAAGAATTGATAAACAAATTGCTTATGTGGACAATATATAATAATATTAGACACGTTAATGAACTATCAATATAAAATGCACCTATTATTTGAAGAAAGATATATTTTATGTTTAATCACAGCGAGAAAAATATTGACGTAATTACACCCAATTACGAACTGAAAGATAAAATAAACGCTATATTCAAAATCTTTACCCTAAATTTAAAGATTTTATTTAATTCAAATAATATTGATACAACCAAAGATAAAATTGAGTTGTTAAATGAGTATTTCAAAATAAAGAACAGAACTAAAGTAATATCTTTATATGAAAATTTAATTTCAACATATACTTTTGATAATACCGATATTTCGGCACTTAAAAATGTATGTAATTCATACGTCAGTAAGAAAGAATATAGTAAATTATTAGAAACTGTTGAAAAAACAATCAAAACAATGTCATTACCCCCAATAGATATTAGTTGTTTTAAAATGTATAAAGGAATAGCCCTTCTGGCTCTCAAACAAACTGATAAATACAGAACAGAAATTGATTCTATTTGTAATATAGAAATTGATAACACAATAAAATATGATATTTTTATTAGATTAGCATTTGTATTTATGGATTTATTAAAAGAATATAATGAAGCATTTTATGCTGCGTCAAAAGCTGCCGAATTTATTTCTTCTATAGATTTCAAATTTTTGTCAGGTTATTATTCTCTTTTAACTCTTGTATTTTGTTGCATAAAAGAAGAAAATTTTTCACGTCTTTCTTTTAGGATAAGCCAATTTATAAAAAATGAAAGCAAGTTAAAGTTTGAACATTGTTATTTTGTTGGAATGGTTAATTGTAAAATTGCACAAAAAATGCAAAAAAATGAAATTTACAATGTATCTGTAAAATTTCTGAAAAAAGCTGCAAGATTAGCCCAAAATGATAAGCAATTAACAGTTTGTTTTGCTCTAATGGTAGATTGTTTTGCAAAAATGCAAAAATTTTATCAAGCAAGAGGTTATTCTAAATTAGTAATAAAACATACAAATAGTGAAACATTAAAAGCTAAATATAAGCAGTTACTTTCTGCACACTATTATTTTACCGCAGAATATCAAAAATCACTTGAAACATCTAGGGAATTACTAAATCATTTAGATATTTTTGAAGAAAGTTTTGTTCTTGCTTGTATTGCAATCAATCAATTTCGACTTAATCAATTTGAAGAAGCAGAAAAAAACATAAAAAAAGCAAAATTGTTAAATTCAAAAAATAAAGAGATACACGATATTATCAATACTTATTATGAAGCAATTATGACAGATAAAAACAAATAGACCGTAGGTTGGGGCTTGACCCAACAATTTTGTCACCCAGAACTTGTTTCAGAGTCTAACTTTTGAGAATATTAGAAACCTTTAATAAA
>OIZX01000609.1_pt1 | contig 22899 bp, 22 predicted proteins | sample 1588621 | NCBI WGS metagenome assembly OIZX01 (sample SAMN03283276) | human gut metagenome | biome: human-associated habitat; material: feces | host: Homo sapiens | place: Peru | collected 2012 | reverse complement strand
TTTGTTTCAATTTTATATCCAAAGCGGCATTGTGACCCAAAAGGTAAACCGAGCACATTTTGTAACTTTTAACGTACCAAGCGCAACCTTCTTGAACACAAAGTCTTTCGCTTTCCTGATTAATACTCATCAAAGGGCAAGCAGGAATACCGCCTTTTTTATCTTTTCTTTTTTCCGCATAACGTCCGGGATTGTTTAACATAATTTGCCTCTTACTGTTTTAACAAATTGCAGTTTTCGCTGCGTTTTCTTTCTTCATCTTTGTAAATTTTGCTTCTGTTAATAACTTCGTCAAAGTCGATTTCGTGAGCATCAAAGTCAGGACCTTCAACGCAAGCGAACTTAACTTTTCCGCCGACAGTTAATCTGCAAGCACCGCACATGCCCGTTCCGTCAACCATGATGGGGTTCATGCTGGCTTCGGTTTTAATGCCTGTGCCTCTGGTCAAATCGGCAACCGCTTTCATCATAGGCATAGGACCGACTGCGATAACATAGTCGATTTTTTCTTTTTCCATAAGTTCTTTAAGAACTTGTGTACCGAAACCTTTTCTTCCGAGAGTTCCGTCGTCGGTAGTGATAAAGAGTTCGGTAGATGCTTTTTCCATTTTGTCTTGCCAAAAGATTAAATCTTTTGTTCTTGCACCCGTAATCATGTAAACTTTGTTGCCTGCATCTTTGAATGCTTTCGCAATCAAGTAGCAGGGAGCAGCGCCGTAACCGCCCGCGATACAAACGACAGTACCGTAATTTTCGATATGAGTCGGTTTGCCCAAAGGACCCGTTACGTCCAAAATTTCATCACCCACATTGAGTGCTGCAAGTTTTTTTGTTGAATATCCGACAGCCATAAATACAACTGTCAATTCACCTTTTTCCGCATCAACATCTGCGATTGTGAGAGGGAATCTTTCGCCCTCTTCTTCGTCCCTCAAAATAACAAACTGACCTGCTTTTGCGTTTCTTGTAACAAACGGTGCGGCAATAGTGTATTCATATTGACCGGGACATAATTCTTTTTTTGCAAGTATTTTATAACCCACGTGATATACTCCATATATTAATATATAAATTTCACAACAGTATTATATAACAAATAAAAAAAAACGCACAAAGCATGTGCGTTGGAAAACGATTAATTAATAGTCGGGAGAGAATTACATTATTCTTCTCTCTAAAGAGTTCAAAACCAAGTTCATTTTGGTATCATCCGAAACATTTAAGTTCGGAAACTCTGACGAGAAGGTTGAGAGTCCGTTTTCTACCTCAGTTTCAAACTCTTTCATCATGTTAGAAATACGTTGATACCGGTCACAATCGACGAATTTGCCGACCTTCAATGTCTGTTTGACATCGATTTTCATAGAAACAGACTGATTTGCCATAAAGCCCAAAACGTCTTTAGCAGGCAATTCTTTCGTTTCAGTTTTTGTTGAATGTTTTACTACCTCAGTCTGTTCAGCCGCCCCCATTGTTGTTTTTAATTCTTTTCTGATTTTCGCACTCTGCATAGAGTACAAGTTAATTCCGTTAATCAAATCCATTCTGCAACCTCATCAATCATTTTCCCGTACAGTTTTTATTTAAGAAATTTTTTTGCTTAGTCAAGATTTCAAAATTGTTGTTTATATATCTTAACAACAAGCCGAAATGCGCAAAAAATCGTATAATTTAGAATTATGAACCCCTTTAAGAAACTATTTTACTTATTTATCTGGTATATATTTGTCGTCTGTAAGTTGTTTGTGCTTATTTGGCACAATTTCCTTTCGGGCAAAAGCAAAGTCAGCAGATATTTCAAGATAAAAGCCGAAAATTTTCTGTTTTTTTCACCGAGAGTTTATAAAGTTTCATACATAAAGAAAGAAGTGAAATCTTCTTACGAAGTCGTAAGGCTTTTTACGAAGGATATGGTAAAAATCCACGCGGAATTTTTGGAGCCGCAAGAGGGCAAACCCGTCGTAATATTTTTCCACGGACAGTCGGAAAACATTACGAAATGGCAGGAAACCTTTTTGTTTTTGAAAAGACAGGGCTTCGGCGCATTGTTTTTGTCATACAGAGGACATTACAAAAGTGCGGGACGACCGTCTGAAGAGGGGCTTTACACGGATGCGGAAACGGCAGTCGAGTATTTATTTTCAAAAGGTTATAAAGCGGAAAATATTATACTTTGGGGTCGCTCGTTAGGCTCTGCCGTGGCGATTGAAACAGCATTAAAATATAACGTCAAAGCAATAATTTTGGAAAGTCCGATTAGCAACATCAAAGATGCGGCGTTTTCGGTATTTTCGAGGTACATAAAAATTTTCAAATTCTTAATTTTGAGAAATTTCATAAAGTGGTTAATTTTGAATACCGAATATTTACAAAATTTTTCCAACGATGAAAAAATCGGCAGAGTGACTTGTCCGATACTCATTATGCACGCGAAAAACGACGAGAAAATCTCCTTTGAACAATCGGAAAAACTTTCGAGAAACAACCCGAGCGCAAAACTCGTACTTGTGGAAAAAGGCTCGCACGACAAGGCGGACTGGTGTTATCCGACGGTCAAAGATTTTATTGAAGGGTTAAATTAATGAACCTGATTTTATATATAGTTAAGCGATTTTTGCAAACAATTCCGTTGCTTTTGATAGTATCGGTTATAGGTTTTTTCCTGATAAGACTTTGTCCTGTCGACCCGCTTGGGGAACTCCGATTAAATCCGTCGATTTCAAAGCAAACGCTTGAAGCGGAAAAAATTCGTTTGGGCTTGGACAAACCCGTTCCCGTTCAATACGGACTTTGGCTGAAGAGTTTTGTCAAAGGAGATATGGGTGTTTGCACAACGGGCGAAAAAGTCGTCGATAAACTGAAAGAGCGCATTCCGAACACCTTGCTTTTGACGATAACCGTTATTTTCTGCACATGGATTGTCGGGATTCCGCTCGGAATTGTCGCGGCACTAAACAAGGGAAAGCCGATAGACAGAATGCTTACGGTACTGTCAAGCGTCGGAATGGCAATCCCGTCATTCTTTTTTGCTCTGTTAATGCTGATTTTTGCGGTGAAAACAGGCTGGTTTCCGACAGGCGGACTTACGAGTTACAATTATTCTTCGATGTCCGAATGGGGCAAGATTGTTGATATAGCAAGGCATTTGGTCTTGCCGACTTTGGTATTGTTTACGATATCGCTTTCGGGTCTGCAAAGACAGATGAGAAGCAACCTTTTGGATGTTATGGAAAGCGATTACGTCAAATACGCACGGGCAAAGGGTTTGAGCGAAAACAAGGTCATATTCAAGCACGCTTTGAGAAACGCAATCAACCCGCTTGTTACTTTGTTGGGGTTTGAATTTGCCTCATTACTCAGCGGTGCGGCGCTGACGGAATACGTTTTTCAATATCCGGGACTCGGTCGTTTAATTCTTGAAGCGGTCTTAAAATCCGACATTAACCTTGTTATGGCATCGTTGATGATTGGTACAATAATGCTTGTTGCAGGCAATTTGCTGGCGGATATTTTATTGAAACTTGTTGATCCGAGAGTTGAGGCATCATAATGAAATACTCAAGAGACAACATTTTTCAATCTATGATGCAGGATAAGTTTGCGGCAGTAGCGTTTTGGATTTTGGTAATCTTGTATGTCGCAGTATTTTCGGCAACCTTCATTTCTCCTTATTCAAAAGACTATTCGGACAGACGTGCGGCTTATGCACCCCCGTCAAAAATTTACGTTATTAACGAAAAAGGAAAACTCTGCAAGCCTTACACTTACAACTTTGTAAGAAGTTTTGACGAAGAAACTTTTCAGATAAAATATACAGAAGATAAAACGAAGAAGTTCGCGGTTAAATATTTTGCAAAAGGTTATCCTTATAAGATTTTCGGGGTTATTCCTTTTGACAGACATTTTATTAACGTCGAAAACGGCGGCAAATTGTACCTTTTGGGAACGGATATAAACGGTCGGGATAATTTTTCGAGATTACTTTTCGGAGGACAAATCTCTTTGACGGTCGGATTTTTGGCATTGTTTATCTGTTTTCCGATTGGATTGTTATATGGCGGAATTTCGGGATATTTCGGCGGAAAAACGGACTTTGTGATGATGAGAACTGCAGAAGCCGTGATGAGCATTCCGAGTTTTTATCTGCTTATAATTTTAGCATCGATTTTGCCTGCGGGAATGACGAGTGTTCAGCGTTTTTCGCTGATTGTTGTCATTTTGGCATTTATCGGCTGGGCAGGCTTTGCAAGGGTTATAAGAGGGATGGTGCTTTCTTTGAAGGAACAGGAATTTGTAGTTGCCGCGGTGGCTACGGGCGCATCAAAGATGAGAATTATCGTGAAGCACATTTTGCCGCAGACTATGAGTTACGTAATTGTCGCGATGACATTGAGCATTCCGTCGTATATTTTGTCGGAATCGGGGCTTAGTTTTTTGGGCTTGGGCATTCAGCAACCCGATGCAAGTTGGGGAAATATGCTTAAAGAGGCTCAGGAATTTGTGAATATAACGGGCAGACCGTGGCTTTTGATGCCCGGAGTTTTAATTTTTGTTGCTGTACTGGCTTTTAACATAATAGGTGATACAATTAGAGATGTAGTGGATCCTAAGAGCAAGGTAAGGTAAACATGCCCGAATTGACGTCAATATTCACCGCCCCTGACGGTGATTTGATTTTCAGAATAGTATTGTCATTAATTTTAGGTTTTATAATCGGCTTAGAGCGTGAAATCACAAACAAATCGGCAGGTTTGAGAACCAACATTTTGGTTTGTGTAGGCTCTTGCTTGTTTACGATATTGTCCATTTTCGGATTTTCAAACGCACTCAGTATTTATCCGATGGGCGACCCTGCGAGAGTAGCGGCACAAATTTTAACGGGTATAGGTTTCATCGGCGGCGGCACGGTTTTGAGACACGGAACGAGCATTTTCGGTCTTACGACGGCAGCGACGTTGTGGGTGACGGCGAGTGTCGGAATGGCTTGCGGCTGCGGAAAATTCAGCATCGCAATCATTTGTGCGATATTGTCCGTTGCGACTTTGACTTTGATAAGAATTTTTGAAAGAAGTTGCATCCCTAAAACCCAAAAGAACAATAAAAATATGAAGGTCACAATTATTTGTGATGACGAAAACGCACCGTTTTTCGGCAATATTATCGTAGAAAAATTTCCTGACTTAACGGAAATGTCGAAAAAAGATACGGGTTATGAAAAGAACCTTACGAAAATTTCGTTCACGGTAAACATTTGCTGCAAAAACGCAATCGAATATATATACGAACAATTCAAGGACGACAACGACAAACTGGTATCAATATCGGTTAAAGAGTTGAGTGACTAAAATTGTTCAAATGGTAAAATTATTATGTTTGGTAAGGATGTGGAGTAAATATGAGTAATCCGGAAGCATTATATTCAGATGTTCCGCCTACAAAATTAAGAAACAGGAACGAAAAGTTCAGACCTGCGAGAATCACACCGTTTTGGCGAAAAATTGCAGATTTGTTTTTCTATAACATGTTAGAAAACAGATTTCATTCAATGTTAGTCAAGAATGAAGAACTTTTTGAAAACCGAAACAAGGATGTTGCGACGATTTTCTACGCACCTCACGGAAACTGGTGGGACGGAATTGTCGGATACAATATGTTACGCAGGGTATTTCATCACACCGTCAGAATGATGGTTGAAGAAATGAACAGATTTCCTCTGTTTTCAAGAGCGGGTGCTTTTCCCGTAAATAAACGCTCTCCGCAAGAAGCGATGAAATCTTTGAAATATGCTATTGACGACTTGGGTCAAAACCCCGACCATGGTCTTTGGATTTTCCCGCAAGGCATTATTAAACCGCCAAATTACAGACCTTTTGAGTTTCAAACAGGTATGACTTATATCGCGGAAAAAGTCGCTCAAAAATACGGAGCAATTAATATGGTTCCGATTGCGGTTGCTTTTGCGTTTTTAAGAGAAGATTCTCCCGAAGTTTTGGTCGAAGTCGGTCAACCGATTACCTTGACGAGAGAGGACGTAAAGAACCTCAACAGACACGAATTTACTCACAAACTCGAAAAGGAATTTACGGAACTTTGCGATAACCAACTCAAAAATATTTCTCAAGGCAACTTCACGGGATACAGACACTTGTTCCTCAGAAAATTGCATTGGTACAGAAGACTCGAGAAAAAACTCAAAGGAATCGGAATGAAAGGTTCGGGTATCTAAAATTTTTCTCAACAAAAAAGAGGCGATAAGCCTCTTTTTTTATGCTTAAAAACTATTTGTTCAACAGCGCTTTTACGTTCAAAACTCTTTGGTTTGCGCTTCCGACCCAATGCAAATTGTTGTCTTTTAACTCTTCAACAAATTCGCCGTCGACGAGAACATCCACCAATTCAATGCCGTCTAAATCCTTGACATCATCCCACTTGTAACCCGTGTAGAGCCAAATGGTTTTTTGAGGGAATTTTTCGCGAGTCTTTTTGACGAGTCTCAAAACCTCACTTCTGTTTGCAGGAAACAGAGGGTCTCCGCCGCTGAAAGTAACTCCGTCGATATGAGGTTTATCAAGCGCCTCGAAAAGTTCGTCCTCAGCCTCTTTATCAAACGGCAATCCGCCATTTTCATCCCAAGTTATGGGATTGTGGCAGCCTTTGCATTGGTGATTGCAACCTGCAACCCAAAGGACGACCCGTAAGCCGTCTCCGTTGAGCATATCTTCTTTTGTAATATTATGGTAATTCATTACATACTTACTCTGTCTTTAATTTCTTCCATTTTGGCTTCGTTAAGACGAGTATCGCCTTTTACTCTTGAGTAAGAAAGATATCCGTTCATTCTGTCGATTTTTGTGAGGTTTTTGCTTCCGCAAACGGGGCAAACATCCATGTTCAATTCTTGGTGACCGCAATCATCGCAGTATGAAAGAGATAAGTTTACACCTTCGTAAAATCCTTTGTCCATAGCCCTTTTGATAAGAGTTTCAACCGCTTTTGTGTTGTATGAAATAGGATATTTTACATATTGAATTTTACCGCCGTTGAGAAGTTCCCAAAATCTGCCTTCCAAATCTTGTTTTTGAACAGGTCCGATAGATTCCGAAACGTGGCAATGGAAACTGTTTGAAACGTAACCTCTGTCGGAAACTTTGTCGACAACACCGTATTTTTTGCGGAATTGTTTAACTTGAAGACCGCAAAGGTTTTCAGCGGGAGTTCCGTAGATTGCGTAAAGGTTTCCGTCAACTTCTTTAAATTCGTTAACCTTTTTGTTGATGTATCTCATAACTTCAAGAGCAAATTCGCCGTCTTCAACGAGAGATTTTCCGTTGTAGAGTTCTTGAAGTTCGTTCAATGCGGTAATACCGAATGAAGCAGTTGATGATTTCAAAATCGGCTTAATTTTATCGTGATAGCCCAAATTTCCGCCGTAGAAACCGCCTTCGCAGAATGCCAACGGGTTAATTGATGCTCTCATTTCGCCGAGGTATGCGTAAGTTCTGATATGGATTTGTCTAATCATTTCCATATAGTAATCAAGAACTTCGTAAAAATCTTTGCCTTCTTTTTGTGCTTTTGCGTAAATCATCGGCAAGTGCAAACTGATTGCACCGATGTTAAATCTTCCGACGAATACGGGAGTATCGTTTTCATCGGCAGGCTTCATTCCGCCTCTTTCGTACCAAGGTGAAAGGAACGCTCTGCAACCCATCGGGGAAATAACTTTTTTGTATTTTTTGTACATGCTTGCAATGTAGCCTTCGCCTGTCAAAGACAACCAATCGGGGTACATTGTTTTCTTAGAGCATTCAACACCTGCTTTGAAAAGGTCGTGCAACTTTCCGCCTTCATCGTGAAGGTCTTTGTCGTACAAGAATACAATTTTCGGGAATAATACCGGCTTTTTGCATTCTTTTTTGCCTTGACCGTTCTTTCTGACTTCGAGCATCATCATCGAAGCCATTTTTTCAAATTTTTCCGTGCCTAAGCCGATTGTCATTGTGATAAACGGATAGTCACCGCGGCTTGAAGCAACCGAGTTGAATTTGTATTCCCAACCTTGGAAACCGTCGTGCAAATCTTTTTGAACGTCTTTTGTTGCTTCTTCGTCTGCTCTTTCGGCAGGAACACCCATTTCGACATATCTCTTGTAATTTCTGTCATAAGTTTTTTGAGCATAAGGAGCCAAAATCTTGTCAACTTCAGGAACGGTGAAACCGCCGTATTGTTGGCTTGCAGCAGCCATAACGATATCGCCGATAACGTCAAATGCAACTTCCAAAGATTTCGGTTCGTTGTACCAAAGGTTACCCATTTCAAAACCGCCCTTTAAAACATTTGAAACGTTGAAAAGACAGCAGTTCATAGTGTCGCGTCTTGCAGACATATCGTGAATGTAGATGTAACCGTCACGAATTGCTTGAAGTTCCGCAACATTCAAGAAAAACTTCTTGTATAATTCTTTGTTCAATTGGTTGAAAATAAGAGAACGTTTTGTTGAAACCAATGTAGAGTCGGCATTTGAGTTTTCCTTGTCGCCGATGTACATAATCTTTTGACTTTCTTGATAAACTTTATCAAGCATGTGAACAAAATCGGTCTTATAGTTTCTGTAATTTCTGTAACTTCTTGCAACTTTGGGGTTAAGGTTGTCCAAAGCGTTTTCAACAAGATAGTGCATTTTGAGAATTTCGATTTGCGATTGACGCATTTCAAGAACGCTTCTGTTTACATAGTTGCAAATATCTTCAATCTCTTGATTTGTAAATTCTACCATCATTCTTGCTGCAGACTTTTTAACCGCAACAACAACTTTGTTGATGTCGTAATCTTCAAGAGTACCGTCTTTTTTGATAATTTTAACATCTTTGTTTACAACATATTTCAAAGACAAAGAAATTATCTTTTTAACGGGACTTACATTGTCCATTGATTTAGGCTTTGTGACCGCGCTGTTTTCAGATTTTTCAGCCTGACCCAAAACCGATATTTGACCATCTTGCAATTCTTGCATTATATAAATTCTCCTATTTACCAAGATTGAGAAAAAGAATAAACTTTTTTCAAATAAAATATAATTATTAAAAAACTTTTCCGGCTTTTACGGATAATTTGCGTGGAATTTCACCTACCCAAATCTTTCAACAATTTTATTCTAGCATAATAATTTTTGGCGGGTTTGAAAGGTTAAAGCATGGTACATTCCAAAAGGGTTATTAACAAAGGATTGTCAAAGATACACTTATTAAAACGCCAGAAACAACGGGCTTTTCAAGCAAAACACCCAAACATTTACATTTTTAAACATTTTATCTTTTAAAAAAAATTTGCTAATTCAAATACCATAGGATTTGAAGCCCAAAGTGATAAAAAATGAGAAAAATTTTTATGTTAAAAGTTATAAACTTATGTAATATTTTAAAAATTTTTGTAAAATTTCATTGCAAACATTTAGAAACAATATCACGAATAGCCTGCAATTAGTGACTAGCAGTTACTTAACATTCGTCAAAGCCAATAATTTAAAGACAATTTCATCCCACGCTTTTTCACTCGGATGAGAATCTTTTTTGGAGTATTGATATTCTTCCGTGAAAAATTTTTCGGGATTTTTATCCAAATCTCTCAGCGAAACGACTTTTACTCCGAGTTTTTCAAGTTCTTCGCGATTGGGAAGCGAGTTATCCGCAGAATAATCCAAAACAATAAATTTACTGTTCGGGAACTGTTTTTGAATTTCAGAATAAGATTTTTCAATAATCTTAAAAGTCAAATCCTGTCCCTGTTTGAGATGTTTTTTTGCATAAACATCCTCAAAATATCTGTACAAACTCGAATTTATTATGACAGGGGCGGTTTTTAAAGATGTATTCGGAATTATCGGTTTCAAATCGCCGTTTTTATCGAGTTCATAGCGAACCCCGGTTTTATACAGAAACGGCCAGCAGCGGAAAGAAAGATTTCTGAACAAATGGTCTTGAATAAAGACGTAAATAAAGGTGTCACAATCTTTCGCAATCGTCTTTATTCTGCCTGTTTGAAGAGAGTAAAGCATCATTGATGAGCCAAGCCCGATATCTCCGCGGTTGTATACGGTACGGTTTGTGAGTTTGGAAATTTTTGCACAGATTGTTTGATTATCTTTCAACCTTGAACCTTCAACGAAAGAGCAACCGAACACCACAACAGGCGGCTTTTTGGAGTTCAAAACGACCGTCGGCTTACGATAAAGAGAGTCATAATCCTCGTCCGTGAAAGTCGTTATATTAATATTATGCACAAAATTCAAAAGGTCGTCTTTGTCGATATCCCCACGATACTGATAAAGATTCAGACAAAAGCAAATGAAATTCACGGATAGCAGAACAATTATTAATAATAATATATTTACGCAACCGATTTTTAAGAATTTCATAAATACTCCGAGTTTATTCGGTAACATTTTACTGCAAAAATACCTGTTTAAAAATAAAAAAGGCGATGTAAAAACACCGCCTTGGAAGTAATAATAGTGATTATTATGCTTATTCTTTAGTGTATTCCGCGTCGATAACATCGTCATCGGAATTGTTTGAAGAACCGCCTGCTTGTTGTTGGTTATTTTCAGCACCGCCTTGCGCTTGTTGTTCTTCTTGTTGAACTTGGCTGTATGCTGCTGAAGAAATAGCGTACATTGTTTGTTGCAAATCTTCTGACAATTTTTTGATTTCATCGGCAGGTTTGTTTGCTTTCAATGCTTCTTCAAGAGTTTTCTTTTGTTCTTCAAGTTTAGTCTTGTCGCTTTCTGCGATTTTGCCTTCAAAATCTTTAACGATTCTGTCTGCTGATGAAAGCATACTGTTAGCGCTGTTTCTGATTTCAGCTTCTTCTTTGTGCTTTTTATCTTCTTCAGCGTTTGCTTCAGCTTCTTTAACCATTCTGTCGATATCTTTTTCGTCGAGGTTAGAAGAATTTGTGATGGTAATTTTTTGTTCTTTACCTGTTGCTTTATCTTTAGCAGAAACGTTTACGATACCGTTAGCATCAATATCGAATGTAACTTCGATTTGAGGAATACCTCTCATAGCGGGAGCGATACCGTCAAGTCTGAACATACCTAACGACTTGTTATCTTTAGCCATAGGACGTTCACCTTGGCAAACGTGAATATCTACTGCGGTTTGGTTGTTTTCAGCAGTTGAGAATACTTGTGATTTTGAAACAGGAATTGTAGTGTTTCTGGGAACCAACGGAGTCAAAACACCGCCCAATGTTTCAATACCCAATGTCAACGGAGTTACATCCAAAAGGACGATATCTTTAACTTCACCTGCGAGTACACCTGCTTGAATTGCAGCACCGACTGCAACAACTTCATCAGGGTTAACTGTTTGGTTAGGTTCTTTGCCCGTGTAATCTTTAACCAACTGTTGAACCGCGGGGATACGTGAAGAACCGCCGACTAATACAACTTCGTTGATTTCAGATTTTGAAATGCCTGCATCTTTGATTGCTTGTTCAACAGGCTTTTTGCATCTTTCGAGCAAATCGTGCGACAAATCTTCAAATTTTGCTCTTGTCAAGTTAACGTCTAAGTGCTTAGGACCGTTAGCATCAGCCGTGATGAACGGCAAGTTGATGTTTGTTTCAACAACTGATGACAATTCGCATTTTGCTTTTTCTGCAGCTTCTTTCAAACGTTGCATTGCTTGTTTGTCGTTAGAAAGGTCAATGCCTTCTTGTTTTTTAAATTCTTCAACCAACCAGTCGATGATTTTCTTATCGAAGTCATCACCACCTAAGTGAGTATCACCTGATGTTGAAAGAACTTCGTGAACACCGTCACCGATTTCAAGGATAGATACATCGAATGTACCACCACCCAAGTCGAATACCAAAACTTTTTCGGAAGTTTCTTTTTCAAGACCGTAAGCCAAAGCAGCAGCGGTAGGTTCGTTGACGATTCTAAGAACGTCCAAACCTGCGATTTTACCTGCGTCTTTAGTTGCTTGACGTTGAGCGTCGTTGAAGTATGCAGGAACCGTGATTACGGCAGATGTAACTTTTTCACCGAGGTATGCGGAAGCATCATCAGCCAATTTTCTCAAAATCATTGCTGAAATTTCTTGCGGTGTGTAATCTTTGCCGTCGATATTTTTCTTATAATTTTCACCCATGTGTCTTTTGATTGATGCGATTGTTTTATCAGGGTTTAAGATAGCCTGACGTTTTGCAAGTTGACCAACCAATTTTTCGCCTGTTTTTGAAAAACCGACGATAGACGGGGTTGTTCTTGAACCTTCAGAGTTTGCGATAACTGTCGGCTTACCGCCTTCCATTACAGCAACTACCGAGTTCGTTGTACCTAAGTCGATACCAATTGTCTTTGCCATTTTTTTATCTCCAATTCTTACTTTATTTCTTTTTTTCTATACAAACAGGATATCACCGCTTTTTGCAAAATATTAAAAAATAAACAAAAAATTAATATTTAAAGCATGCTGAAAGTTTTTATACAAAGCAACGGCACGAAACATCCTTAAGGTCCAATGTTTACAGCAATTTTCAATGATAATACAAATTATGAAAAAATTTAGAAAATTTGTTGAACAGTTCGGCGAAAACCGCTATAATCAAAACAAATGAATATTATAGATAAAATCAAAAATTCAATTATTATTTCCGTGCAAGCAATGCCTAATGAACCGTTGTACAAAGAAGAATGTATGAACGCGATGATTCAGTCTGTTTTAAAAGGCGGCGCAAAAGCCTTGAGGCTGGCGGGAGCAAGGGACATTAAGAACGCTAAAAAGTTCACGGATGTACCGATTATCGGGCTTACAAAACCCGAAGTTATTCCCAAAAACTGGAAGCAGATTGTTTATATCACCCCCGGGATGAAAGAAATTTCGGAACTTATAACGGCAGGGGCAGATATTATTGCAATGGACGGAACTTCTCGTCCGAGAGGAAATGATAACCTCAGAAAACTTATTAAATATGTCGACATCCACAAAAAAGCATCCATGGCGGATATTTCAACCTTGTCGGAAGCAGTTGCGGCAAGAGCATTGGGATTCGATATGATTTCAACGACCTTGTCGGGATATACCCAAAACTCTTCTGTTGAAACGGAAGAACCCGATTTTAAATTACTCGAAAGGGCTGTAAAAATTCTTGATTGCCCCGTAATTTTAGAGGGAAGAATTTGGACACCCGATCAAGTCAAAAAGGCGTTTGACTTGGGGGCTCATGCAGTCGTAATCGGCTCTGCGGTAACGAGACCTCAATTAATCGTAAAAAGATTTTACTCAAAGAGTATATAGTTTATAAAAAGGAGAGCAAAATGAAAAAAGCACTCGGCATTGATGTCGGCGGAACAAAAATAAGTTACGCAATTATTGACGAAAACGGCGATTTCGTAACGAAAATAAAAAAGACTTCTACCCCAAAAACATTGGAGGAATTAAAAGAAACATTCCAAGCAATTATTTCTGAAAACGAAAAAGATGTTGATTACATCGCATTTGCGACAGCGGGTGCTATCAACCTTGAAAATACAAAGGTTGAATCAAGTTCTCCGAACATGCCCGAAGGTTACAATACGATTGAGTTTACAAGTTTCAGCAAAAAACCGATTTATGTTGAAAACGACGCAAACGCAGCGGCTTGGGCAGAATATAAAGTCGGCGCGGCAAAGGGTTACGAAAACAACGTAATGGTAACTCTCGGAACAGGTATCGGCGGCGGCATCATCATTAACGGTGAAATGCTCCGCGGAAAATCAGGCAGAGCGGGCGAAATCGGTCACATTAAAATTTACCCCGATAAGAGACGTAAATGCAACTGCGGAACATACGATTGCTGGGAAGCATACGGTTCGGGAACGGGCTTGGGTCGTTCGTTCAAGGAAGAAGCCCTCAAGAACCCCGTATCTGTTGCAACAGAAGGCAAAAAGATTGACGACTTGACGACTTATGACTTGATTGACGGATTCAAGAGAAACGATGAACTTTGCGTAAAAGTTATGGATATGTGGCACAACCAAATCATCACGGGTATGGTTACGTTGAATAACATTTTTGATACAGAAATCTTCGTTATTTCTGGCGGTATGGGCGAATTTATCAACACAAAAACCATTGAGGACGAACTCAATAAGCAAACGATTGTATCGCCCGCAAAAGTTGTTCTTGCAACAACAGGAAACAACGCAGGTATGCTCGGTTGCGCATTACTTGCGATTGACCAATTCGGCAAGAAAAAGAAATAGAGTTCCGAAAAATTTGCAAATAAAAAGACAGCCCCCGAAAAGGCTGTCTTTTTTTTGTTATAAAAGTCAGTTTATAACCAATCGCAATGACCGTCTTTGCAGAATGCTTGTTCAAGCGCGGGGATAATGCTCTTGTGAGTCATATCGAAGGTTACGGGTGTGATAGAAACTTTGTTCCAACGAATAGCGTTGATGTCGGTTCTGTCGTTTTTGCCGTCTTTAACCAATTCGCCTGCCATCCAGTAGTATTCTTTGCCTCTGGGGTCGATACGTTTTTCATATTCGTTCGTGTAAGTTCTTGCGCCGAGCGTGGTGATAACGACGCCGTTAATGTCTTCGACCTTGCAGCCGGGAATGTTGATGTTCAAAATTGTTCGTTTTGGGAAGTTAATTTCGGACAATTTGGGCAAGAATTTGACTACGAAATCTGCGGTATATTCAAAGTTTTCTTCGTGAAAATCGTTACCGCAGTATGAAACAGCCAAACTGGGATAGCCCATAACAGCGCCTTCCATGGCGCAGCTGACCGTACCCGAGTACATAATATCGGATCCTAAATTCGGACCGTGGTTGATACCTGTAATTACGATATCGGGGAGTTCATTTTCTTCCAAAATAGCGTTGATAGCGATTTTTACACAGTCACCGGGGGTGCCGTTTGTTGTCCAACAACGTTTTGCACCGTAGCGGGGTGAGATTTCGTTAACACGCAAGGGGGTATGCAATGTCAAAGAGTGACCAGCGGCGCTTCTTTCCTGATCGGGGGCAACAATATAGACTTCGTGACCTGCATTGCTTAAAGCACCTGCCAAAACAGAAATACCAACTGCAAACATTCCGTCGTCGTTTGACATTAAAATTTTCATACTTTCTCCTTTGCTAAATTTCCGTTATGATTATAGCCTTTATTTATAAAGGATTGATACTGCAAATTATTGATTTTATTCAAGAATTTTGTGCAAAATATCTTTATTTATATCGTCAAAGATTTTGACCTCCGCATCAGATACGGGAAGAACAAAGCGCACCTTGCCCGCTTCGACTTTTTTATCGAATTTCATAGCCTCGGTAATTTCTTCGGGGGAATAATACGGGTGTTTCGGCAGTTTGAACTCGTAAGCATTGATTAAGTTCGTGGCTTTGTCATAGTATTCATCAGTTATTAAGCCTAATGCAAAACTCAAATCAAAACATACCTGCAAGCCTACCGCAACTGCTTCTCCGTGGGTAAAAATTTTGTAGTTCGAGCATTTTTCGAGCGCGTGACCGTAAGTGTGACCCAAATTCAAAATAGCGCGCAAGCCTTGCTCTTTTTCGTCCTTATTTACGACGGCAGCCTTTAATTTGCAGCAGATTTCGACTGTTTTTGCAATCAATTTGTGGTTTAAACCTTTGATTTTTTCGGCATTTTTTGTCAAAAAGTCGAGAAATTCAAAATTTTCACCGCAATTTTTTTCGATAAACGCATATTTTACGACTTCCGCAAAACCAGTTTTTAATTGACGTTCATCAAGGGTCGTAAGCGTCATTGTGTCAGCGATTACAAGTTTCGGTTGATAAAACGTACCGATTAAATTTTTACCGAAAGGAGAATTTACCGCTGTTTTTCCGCCTACGGAAGAATCCACTTGCGCAAGCAAAGTCGTCGGAATTTGAATGAAATCAACACCTCTGCGATATATTGATGCCGCAAAGCCTGTCATATCACCGATTACACCGCCGCCAAACGCAACGAAAGCGCATTTTCTGTCTAATCTTAACTCGGATGCCTTGTCCAAAATCATCATGAGGGTTTTGAAATTTTTGTATTTTTCACCGTCGGGAATGATTATTTTTTCGGCATTTTCGAGGTTCAATTTATCACCCCAAAGCCCGTCGATTTTCTTGTTCGTGACGATTAAATATTTAGTCGCCTTGCAATTTTGCTTTATGATTTCGCCCGCATTTTGCAAAAGATTTTCGCCGATTAAAATCGGATAAGCAGACCTAGGTTGCGCATTGATTTTCACATTAACAGTTTTCATTGAATAACCTCACAATCTCTTTTGCGGTTTCTTCTGCGGACAAATTGTCGGTTTCGACCGTAATATCAGCCTTTTCATACAATTCGCCGCGAATTTCGAGCATTTTTTCCAATTTTGCTTTTACATCATCCGTTTTCAAAAGCGGTCTTGAACTATCCCCTTCCAGCCTTTTTATAAGTGTTTCGGGAGATGTTTTCAAATAAAAAATTACACCGTTTGAACGCAAAGCGTCCATATTTTCCTGTCTCAAAATAATTCCGCCGCCTGTCGAAATTATTTGATTTTCAGAGGTTGAAACACCCTTTGCGACTTTGGTTTCAAGGTCTCTGAAATAACCCTCGCCATCTATTGCGAAAATATCGTTAATCGAGCGACGTTCAAGTTTGACGATGATTTTATCTGTATCAATAAATTTATAATCGGGTAAAAGTTCGGTTAAAAGAGTACCGATAGTGGTTTTCCCGCTTCCCGAAAGACCGACAAGAACAATATTTTTACTCAAAACGTTCCCTCAACATTTCTTCGTAAGCCGAATAGTTTCTCTTGATTTGCTCAAGATTGTCCTGACCGAATTTTTCAAGGAAAGCATTTACCAAAACCGTTGCGACCATTGCATCCGCAACCACGCCGCAAGCAGATACCGCGCAGGTGTCAGAGCGTTCAAAGTGAGCAGAAATTGCTTCTTTTGACTTCAAATTTATCGAACTCAAAGGAGTTTTCATTGTCGGAATTGCTTTCATTGAAGCTTTTACGACAAGGTTTTCGCCGTTTGTAATACCGCCTTCCAAACCGCCCGCGTTATTTGTTTTGCGAACGATTTTTCCGTTTTCAAAGAAAACTTCGTCGTGAGTATTTTTGCCCGACGTTTTAGCGACATCAACACCCATACCGATTTCAACGGCTTTGACAGCCTGAATACTCATAACCGCTTGTGCCAATTGACCGTCCAGTTTTCTGTCCCATTGAACGTGAGAACCCAATCCAATCGGGAGATTTTTGTATATGACCTCGACTTTTCCGCCGAGCGTGTCGCCTTCTTCTTTTGCCTTGTCGATAGCGGCTTTCATTTGTTCGTAAACGTTGGTGTCAGCAAGTCTCAAGTCGTTTGACTCGATTGTTTTTTCATCGGGAACGACATTTTCGTCAGCCTTAACTTCCGCAATTTGCAAAACGTATGAAAAACCTTCAATTCCGAATTGTTTTAAAACGCACTTTGCAACCGCGCCAACCGCAACTCTTGCTGCAGTTTCACGCGCGCTTGAGCGTTCAAGAATATTTCTGACATCTTGTTGGTCATATTTTATTGCACCTGCAAAATCCGCGTGTCCGGGGCGAACGTTGGTTATTTCTTTTTCTGCGATTTTTGCAAGATTTTCATCATTTTGGTCAACGGGAGATGAGGACATAGGAATTTTCCAGTTTTCAAAATCCTTGTTTACAATTTCCATAGCAATCGGCGCGCCCGTTGATTTTCCGAAGCGAACACCCGATTTTATGATTGCTTTGTCGGTTTCAATTTTCATACGACCGCCGCGACCGTAGCCGACTTGTCTTTTTGCAAGTTGAGCGTTTATATATTCGTTATCAATATCGAACCCCGCAGGAACACCGTCTATTATTACGTTTAAAGAAATTCCGTGAGATTCTCCGGATGTCAAAAATCTAAACATTTTACCGTCCTTTTTTTTATATTTTACCTTGCATATAAAATCCTGTAAACAGTAGGGCAAAATAAAAGGCTTTGATTGAAAAACCAAAGCCTTGAAATATGTTTTTGAAAATTATACGATTTCTTGAATCCATCCTTCGGGGGCTTCGATTTTGCCCATTTGAATACCTGTCAAAGTTTCGTACAATTTTTGAGTAATTTCGCCTGTGCCGTTCTTGTAGTTGTAAACAACTTCTTCGCCGTGGTTTACGACTTTTCCGACAGGTGACAAAACTGCTGCCGTACCACAAAGAGCACATTCCTTGAAGTCTTTTATTTCCGCATAAGGAATAACTCTTTCTTCGACTTCCAAACCGAGGTAGTGTTCTGCAACGTACATCAAAGAACGACGGGTAATTGACGGCAAAATCGTGTGAGATTTCGGCGTAACTACTTTGTTGTCTTTAGTTACGAAGATTATGTTTGCGCCGCCTGTTTCTTCAACATTTGTTCTTGTTGCGGAGTCGAGGTACATATTTTCGTTGTAGCCTTGGTTGTGAGCATCAACGATAGCATGCAAACTCATAGCGTAGTTAAGACCTGCTTTTACGTGACCTGTACCTAACGGAGCCGCACGGTCGAAATCGGGAACTCTCAAAGTGATGGCTTGCGCGCCGCCTTTGAAATAAGGTCCGACAGGTGTGCAGAAAATTCTGAATTGGTATTCGTTAGCGGGTTTTACACCGATGATTGCATCAGAGCCGAACATAAATGGTCTGAGATACAAGGTTGCACCTGTTCCAAACGGAGGAACGTAATCAGCGTTTGCTCTTACGGTTTGAATTACCGCATCAACAAATCTTTCTTTCGGGAAAGCAGGCATTTCTAATGTTTTGCAAGAATTTACCATTCTTTCCGCATTCAAATCGGGGCGGAAGCAAACAATTCTGCCGTCTTCTGTTGAATATGCTTTCAAACCTTCAAAACAAGTTTGGGCATATTGAAGAACGCATGCGCATTCGCTCATTGTAATTTGGTCATCGGTAGAAAGAACACCATCGTCCCATTTTCCGTTTTTGAAGTTTGAAACGTAACGATAATCAGTCTTGATGTAGCCAAAACCGATGTTTTTCCAATCTATATCCTTTTTCATCGTAAATCTCCTGTTGTTTAAGATACTAGCATTATACAACGGAAGATTTTTTTTAGACAAATTTTTAAAAATTTCGACCAATAGTTTTGAAAAATTTTTGCAAAATTCGATTTTATAAGAAAAATAACAGAAATAACAGATATAACAGGGAGAATTGATTGTAAATTTTGCGACATAAAGTTTTGATTTTCGCATAGTGATTTTCGGCAAAAAGTTAGTAGATACAAGGTTTTATGACGAACTTCCCGTCGGAAAGTATAAAAACATTGAAAAGTCGGTGGATTTTTAACCAAAAATGCCAAAACTAAAGGATTTTAACCGCGTCTTTTTTCGCCCTTGCCGAAAAGTCTTGCTTTATGTATGATTGACCTATGGAAAAGGTCAGATTAAACAAATTCATAGCCGCAACGGGACTCTGCTCAAGAAGAAAAGCAGATGAACTAATCGCGTCCGGCAAAGTTAAGGTCAACGGTAAAGTCACGACTGACTTTTCGACTGCTATCGGCAAGACTGACAAGGTCTTGGTCGAAAACAAACCTATCGCGACAAAGTACAACTACACCTATATCAAGTATTACAAGCCCGCAGGCTACATCACAACCAAAAGCGACGAAAAAGGCAGAAAGACCATATATGACATTCTTCCGCCCGAAGTCCAAAAACTCAAACCCGTTGGCAGACTGGACAAAGCGTCAACAGGCTTGTTAATTATGACAGATGACGGCACCTTAATTAACAAAATGACCCACCCGAGCGTAAAAATCCCAAAGGTATACAGAGTGTGCGTTTCGGGCAAAATCGAACAAAACGACCTCATCCGTTGGGCAAAGGGTATCGAACTCGAAAAAGGAAAAATGGCTTATGCCGAGGCTGAAGTCATTGATATTGAGGACGGAAACACCGTATTAACTGTTGTTTTGCGTCAAGGAATGAACCGTCAAATCAGAAAGATGGCAGATGCTATCGGTCACCCCGTAATTTCGCTCAAACGCACTCATCACGGTTCAATTGACCTTTCAGGATTACAAAAAGGTGCATTCAAGTACCTCAAACCGACACAAGTAAAAGAACTTTTCAACTACATCAAAAAAATCGAACGCGAAAGCGAAAAAGCAAAGAGCAAAAAACGCTAATCTGCTTGTCCCTGCTTAGTAAAGCCGCATAATTCCGCCGCGGAATATTTATATTTTGTGAACTTAAAATTGTCCTTAGCGTTAATCACATAAACCCTATCGAGGGCATTAACGAAGTAAATGTCGTACTGCGAGAGGTTTTCGGCATTCATCAAGTCTGCAAGCACCCATATTTGTTTGGATTTAAGCGGATATTCCGTAAAAACGTACAGGCAGTTAGTTTCAAATTTTTTATAGAGTTTATCGAGTTTTTCGACCTTAATTTTAATCTTTTCAACGATTTCGCGGATATGAATTTCATAAGAATCAACGCCGTTTTGAGGGTCTGCAATTACGAAAGCGCCGCTTTCATGGATAATTCCGAGAAAGTTTTTGCGAAACATTCTGTTTGCTCTCGATATTTTTTGGTCGAAAGTCAGGTTGTTTTCCATACATTCATTGGCTAAACGGGACATTTTGCCAACATATTGAGAAATTCCGCGGGTGACTTCAACCCCTATATTGTCCGTGTCATTTTGCAAGTCAGGACATTCCGCAAGCACAAAGTTCTTGAGTTTTTCACCGTAAAAAAACTCTAACGAAGCCTTCGCATATTTCTCATAAAACTCTTTGTCGTACATATCTGTAATATCGGCAATCGCTTTCTAAAACTTTAAAAAGGTCGGCTTTGAACCGACCTTTTAACCTATTTCTTTAAAAATTCCTGACGCGGTGTATTCATTGATTCAACTTTGATTTTCAAGTGACCTTGAGAATCTTCGCCGATAATGAAGTATGCGGGATATCTGCCGCCCGGAGAAGGATTACGGGTTGCGCTTACCTTGTAATCATTACCCGAAGGGGTAATTTTTACGTTGGTATAAGTGTTTTTGTAGCCCATAATTTTGCCGACTTTTCTGCCTTTTGCACCCTCTTCAAGGTAAATTTTCAAAGGTACAACAACGCTTTGAGTCGTGCCGTCTTTCTTTTCAACAACTCTGATAATCTTTGGAGAAGGCACATAATATTTTTGGAACAATTGTGCGTCAAAGTTGTTTGCGGCTGCCACGTAAGAATTGAAAAATGTTCTGACCTGCTCGGCAGTTGGCTTTGCCTCGACCGAAACAGCCGACATAAACAATATTACAAATAAAGCTAATAGTTTTTTCATAGGAACTCCTTTCGTTATTCCATTAAAAAAGGCGGCAAGAAATTTTTGCCGCCCTAATAGTATTATTCTTCGATAGTAAAGTCGGGTGCGCCGAACATACCTTCGATTTCTTCAAGAATTGCTGAAGGCTTACGAACATTGTTCTTTTGTGCTGCACGTTTTTGAGCTTCGATATCTTTCTCTTCCGATGCGTGAGTAAGATGATAGAAACCTGTACCTGCAGGAATCAAACGACCAATGATAACGTTTTCTTTCAAGCCTCTGAGCATATCCTTTTTACCGTCAACCGCAACTTCTGTCAAGATTCTTGTAGTTTCTTGGAATGATGCAGCAGAGATGAAACTTTCGGTATTCAAAGATGCCTTTGTGATACCTAACAAGACTGATTCATATACAGCCGGTGTTCCGCCTGCTTCTTCAACTGCCTTGTTTTCAGCTTCAATTTCTTTAAGTTCAAGAAATTCGCCGGGAAGAAGTTTCGTATCGCCAGATTCAAGGATTTTAACCTTTTTAGTCATTTGTCTTACGATTACTTCAACGTGCTTATCGGCAATTTCTACGCCTTGTGAACGGTAAACTCTTTGAACTTCGTCTACGAGATATTGTTGAGCAGCTTCGATGCCGTTCAATCTGATAATATCGTGCGGGTTCATAGGACCGCTTGTCAATGCTTGACCGATATGAATGTCTTGACCGTTGTTTACAACGATTGTCGAATCAATCGGATATTTGATTTCGTGTCTGCCTGTTTCGTTAACGATGAACAATGAAGGAACTTCATCTTCGATAACGATTTCGGCTTTACCTTCGATTTCAGCAACAATTGCAGAATCTTTCGGTTTTCTTGCTTCCAAAAGTTCTTCAACTCTCGGCAAACCTTGAACGATGTCGCCTGTCTTTTGTCTTTCAAATACCAATGTAGCAAGCATATCACCGCGGAGTACCAATGCGCCGTTTCCGACTTGAAGCATTGTACCGGGGCTAATCAAGTAAGGACGACCCTTTCTGATTGTTACATTGCCTTTTTCAACACCGACGAGATTTTCGCCCTGGCCATGGCGAGGACGGAGCCGCTGACGGTGCCTTATCTGCTGGGTCTGGGGACGCTCCCCATTGTGGGCTGGACCCTGGGTACCCTCTGCGGCGGCCTGGCGGGCTCCGTGCTGCCCCATTCCATCCAGGCGGCATTGGGCGTCATGCTCTACGGCATGTTCGTAGCCATTGTGATTCCCCCTGCCAAGCAGGATCGGAAGGTTCTGGTTTCTGTGATTCTGGCGCTTCTTTGCAGCAGTGCCTTTGCCTGGGTGCCCATGCTTCAGCAGGTGTCCGCGGGCATTTCCATCGTCATCTGCACCGTGGCGGCGGCGGGCATCTGCGCCTGGCTTCTGCCCATTGAGGAGAAAGAGGAGGCGGCAGCGTGAATCTGTATGTGTACATTCTGGCCATGGCTCTGACTACCTATCTGATTCGGGTGCTGCCCCTGACCATTTTCCGCAAGCCTATCCGCAGCCGATTTCTGCGCTCCTTCCTCTACTATGTG
>OIZX01000606.1_pt1 | contig 22950 bp, 35 predicted proteins | sample 1588621 | NCBI WGS metagenome assembly OIZX01 (sample SAMN03283276) | human gut metagenome | biome: human-associated habitat; material: feces | host: Homo sapiens | place: Peru | collected 2012 | reverse complement strand
CAACTAGATTATTCTGAAAAATCAGCAAGAAGATATTATGCTGAATACAAAGGAAAAACACCTAAAAATAACACTTTTTTGAAAGATGACCAGATTTGACCAGTTTAGGTGTGTTATAATATGTATAATGAGATAATTATAAGTTATACTCATTAACCCCTTTATTCTAGTGGCTATCCAATGGGTAGTCTAGAATTGATATATAACTTAATGGGTAAAGTCTGTATCGTAATGATCGGGAAATGATACTTAATGCCGCGGTCAATGTGAGTTCGAGTCTCACTATATCAATTCTAGAGTGCTTATTGAAGTACTAAGTTTGATATGTAAAGTTAGAAGTGGCAAGACACTGAAAAATCTATCTTGCAAGTACTACATATCAATTCTACCTTTATAGGTAGCAACAGAGCAATATTTATTGGTTTGAATACTTTTCTTTCCTTATGCCTTTAAATTTTGCCCTATTGGTGCTTATAAATACTAGTAGTCTATAAATGTGTTCCAAAATGGAGTAAATCAAGAAATTGATGTAGAAGTCATCTTTATAGACAATAAGCACTGCTGGTAGGTAGTGTACTGATGATATAGATTGAAGTCCATAGTTCCACTATGAATAGTATATATCATTGGTACAGTATCTATTAAGCAGTACACTGATAATATGGAAGTGTAGTTAGGTTCGCCATTATGGCACTATATTTCTAACAGGCTAACTACTTTGGAAAACTAGACATATTATTAGTGTAGTGTTTAATAACACTAAAAAGAAAAAGGAGGTGTCAGAAATGGCAAAAAAAAGTAACACTGGAAAGAAAAAGGTAGATGTTATTAGTTTAGATAATAAGCCAGTTAATCCACAAGTTCAAGATGAAAAAGTAGAAGTACCTACTAAGTTTGTTAAGGCTATGCCTAACATTCCGAAAACAGCGGAAAGTAAAATCAAATTAAATAATGGAAGAGTATATAAAGACTTAGGCAATGGATATGGTATGTATTCTGATAATGGACAAGTATTTAGACTTAAATAGGAGGTAAATATGGAGTTTATTAAATTAAGAGAAGATAGATATTTAATCAAAGATAGCAATGGCTTGATTGTATCTACCGAAGAGAAACTAAAATTAGAAAAGAGAGAATTAATCATTAAAGATATAGAAAGCAACGAGTGTCAAGGAAAGACTACTCAGAGAATTGAAGAAATAGATAGGGAGTTGGAAAATGGAAACAAGTCTAAATCTAACACTATCAAAAAAGCAAAGTCAACTACTAAATGATATACTTACCCCTAATCTAACTGAAATATATGTATTAGGAAGTACGCAAAGCGGCAAGACCTTTGATATATGTTTAGGTTGTATATTATATGCACAAGCCTTGTATAACTATAATCCAAATGAAACTTATTTTGGTTCTATAACTGGTTGGAGTTTAGAGACATTAAAAGGTAACATCTTAGAACCTTTAAAAAAGTTTCTAGATGATATGGGTCTAACAAAAGGCAAAGATTATATATTAAGGTGGCAGACTGATGAAAAGTATCTAGAAATATATAATATTAGATATTATTTCTTTGGTTTTAATAATGTGCTTGCATTTAACAAGATACTAGGTAAACCTTTGATATTTGAGTGGATAGATGAAAGTGCTAGAATATACTCACAAGATAATTTACAAGAGCCATTCAATGAATTCCCTGGTAGACAAGTATCTTACGCAGACCACCCTTATTTAAAGACTATACATTCATTCAATGTTGAAGGTGGAGAAAATCACCCATACAAGATTGACTACATAGATAAAAAGCCCTATGCTAAGCATTATTCGTTTTTTCCTTATGATAATCCTAAAATAAAAACAGAAGAAGCAATGCGAAAGGTATTAGAAATGTTCCCCCCTGGAAATCTAAGAGAACAAAAGATATTTAATAGATGGATACTTGCTACTGGTAGAGTATTCAATATTATAAATGTTATAGATAGTCTTGATAATTATGCTTTTAGAGAAATAGGAATAGGTATAGACTATGGTTCAGTTCATGCAACTGCCTTTGTACCTATTGCTCTTGCTTATGACAAAGTAAATAAGAAATGGGTATTAATAAGGTTAGAGTATTACTATCATAATGCTAAAGAAGAACAAGATAACCCTACAACCGAATATTTTAGTAAGCAACTAAGATTATTCTTATTGTATCTAAAAAGTGAATATGGGCAAGTGCCTATTACCACTATGGTATTAGATAGTGCTGCCGCTCATTTCCATAACAGGTTAATTGCTGATAATATATCACATACATTAATCAATAAAAGCTTAGATGATGTAGTTGAGGGAGTTCAATATATGCAATCTTTGTTCTATAAAGGATATCTGCTTATATATAAACAAAAAGCAATTAAACATATAACTGATAGTGGCGAATTAGTTTATAGTGGCAAAGATGATGGAATGCTTGAATTAGAAAGTTATAGATATGACTTAAAGGCAAGTGCTAAAAGTGGTAAAGAAGCCTATGTAAAAGAGTTTGATGACCACATAGATGCCTTAAGGTATATCATAATAGAGTTTAAAGAAACTGATAGAGCGCCAGTGGTATAAAAGGAGTTGAATATATGGAGATTAGATGTAAATCTACAAAAAGATATTTATTTAAAATAGAAATTGAAGAATATTATAAAAATCTAAAGAAAATGGGAATAGAAGTAGAAACTCCACTGGTAATAGAATATCCTTGCCCTAAGTGTAAAATGATAGAAGTATATGAGATATACCCTACTCATTACATACATATTAGAAGTTATAAAAGAGATGTTGACAATAATAAATAATTATGCTATAATTTAAGAGATAGAAAAGTGCGAAAAAGTGTGTCGTAAACATAAGAAGCATATAGTTAAAGAGATAACTATATGTTTTTTATTATTTATACACATAGAAAGGAGTTAAAAATGAGAACTCTATTCAATAATTTGATTGATAATTTAAGTACCATTTTTACTATTATTATTGATAAAATTGTAGAAAAAGTGCAAAAATTTAAAAAATATCTAATAAATAAGAAGAAATGGACTTTATATTTATATTTAAATGGTCAATGTATAGATAAAAAAAAGATAGATAAAGACTTCGCTCCTATGGGTAAGTTCTATGTAGTAAAAGTAAGAGGCATGAAACATTTACTAGGAACTAATAGAAAGGTACAAATAGTAGTTCAAAGTTATAAATATAAATTGACTGATGAAAAGAAAAGAGAGGCTCATATTGAAACTCTAATATATGAAGGAGTTGATATTAAATGAATAATCAAGTAAGATTAAAATCAGCATACAACTATTTAGAGGCTCCATATATAAGAGTAGAGGCAACAGTAACTCAACCTGGTATAACTAATGGAAAGCCTAATATTTATAAGAAAAACGACTATATAATTGCTCCTAGTGGCAAAAAAGTTGCTACATATATAGTTAATCAAATATTTGGTTCAGACTTAGTAACGCAGACAGAGGGGTTATCAATAAACTGGTTGATGCCTACACTTAAAGAGAGCCTAGAATTAGCAGTATATGAAGAAGAAAGTTTTATATTAATAAATAAATTTGATAATAAAATATATCTAGAGTGCATCAAGAAATCAGATATACATGATTTAGTACAAAAATATGACAAAGTAATAAGTGGTACTATCATACAAGAGTTTGTTACTAAAGAAGATATATACGAACTTCATAGAAATATTAAGTTAGAGAATGGTATTACTTATATGACTATGGAAGCATTTAAAGAAGATAAAGGCGGCAAGTTAATACCTGTTGATTTAGGAACATTCAATCTAAGAACTGGCAATGATTATATTCCTAAATACATATTAAATTATGAAAATTTAATTAATATAGATATAGGTCAGAATTTCTTTAAAGATAGTAAAAAGTTCTTAAATGAAGAAATGGAAATATTCAACACATTTGTTGATGAAATAGAAAAGACCAAAACTAAGATAGTAACAAGTCAACATTATCAAAGCGGAGATATAGTAACTAATTGGCAACCTGCTTCTAATCACTACAAAGTAGATACATTAAGTGTTGGTAAATTAGCAGATTACTTTACCTTATTACCTGGCGATAAAGACCATCAATTATTTGAGTTTTTACAAGGAAATATTAGATTTAATGAATATATTAGTTCGTTTAAGTTTTGCGATTATCAAGTAATTCAAATGGCTGGACTAAGTCCTGCAACATTTGGTTATGAAAAAGATGCTTATCAGAATGTTGATAGCATAGATTTAAGCAAGAATAATTCTGATATGACTATTGAGGCAATAAAAACACAAATAGAGCCTCAAATAAATCATTTACTAGAAAATGTTGTTAAAGCACAGCAAGCGAACAATATACAGGTTAATCTAATACCTACTGAGTTAAATTGGGATTATGGAGCAAATGAAAAATTCAATGATATGAAGAAACTTCAAGTATTAGGAAGAATTCAAAGTGTTGGGAGTGTTCCATATAGTGTAAAAGCTAAAATAATAACGCCTATACTTAACAAGTTAATTGATGATGACTATGTAGGTAAGAATAGTAAATTAATAGAAGAATTAATCAATGCTAACAAAGAGGAAGAAGAAGCAATACAAGTTAAGTTTGGAGAAGTATAATGAAGAAAGACCCATTTAGTTTATTTATAGAAGATAGTGCTTACTATTCAAAGAATGAATATTATAAACTAATGTATGAAACTAAACGAGTATTCTTCGATTACCTATATAAGAATAAAACTCTAGCAGAGTTTAAAAAAGAAACAGCAAAGATATGGGAAAAGGTAAACCATAAATATATGGCTGAAAGAATAAAAGAACTCGAAGATATGATAATGGCTAGAGATTTAGAGGGAAATAAAATAATAAACCCCGATGCCGAATATAAGCAAATATATGAATTAGCAAGTGAAAAAGTATTCCAAAATGTAGAGAAGAAATATAAATATAACATTGATGAATATTATAAAGGCAGAAGAAAAACAGCAAACAAAAGTTATATAGATAGAGAAAGTTATTTATCTAAATTAGTAATTAAATATGATGAAGTGCAAGCAACTATACCATACCATAATAAAGATGGAAGTGTAAGAAGTTGGCACAACATTGCCGATTATAATTCAATGCTTTATAATACTAATCTCAATCATGCAGGATGGAATAGAACAATGTACGATGCTAATTTATTAGAGAAAGAACTTTTATACTTACCAGCCCATACATTTGCTTGTCCTTTATGTATGCCTTATCAAGGTAAGGTATATGACAAAAATGGAGGAAGTGGATATACTTCTGATGGTGTTAGATATTATCCACAAGAAGAAGCAATTGCTGGCGGTGTAGGCCATCCTAATTGCAGACACCAATGGACTATATATTGGGATAAAGACCAGATACAAGAAAATGATTATAATTCTGATGAGTGGCAAGAAGATTATGAAAAAAAGCAAAAGATACAAGCCCTACAACTAAAAAGAACTAAATTAAAAAATGATAAAAAGATATATGAAAATTTAGGAAATGGAAGTGAGGTAGATAAAACAAATGCTAAAATAAAAAAGATAAATGCTACTATAAAAGAATTAAATAAATAGACCAATTGCTATTAAGTCTATAAAAGATTAGCAGTCGCGACACACTTTTATCACTTCTAAAAAAGGAGAATGATAAATATGAATTTTGATATTACTAAATATCTAAAAAATAAAGATATTACTATAAGTAATGATGACCTAGATGTTTCTGCTATGGAAAAAGACCTTTATAAAGGCTATACAAAGAATAGCGATATTCCTAAGGCTGATTATTCAGGATATGTAAAGAAAGAAGATTATACTAAACTTCAAGGAGACTATACAAGCCTAGAAACTAACTACAATAATACTGTTAAAACTTTAAGTGAAACAAATGATAAGATGACTAGATTAAGTCTAGAGAATAAACTTGTTAAAAAAGGATTTAAAGAGGAAAATTTTGATGAAGTAGTTAAGTTAAGAAATAGTCTTTATGCTGATGAAAAAGATGATGATAAGGCAATTGAAGGAATAGTAACTAGATTTAAAAATACATATTTCCCAGAAGCAGAAAAGAAAAACAACATACCATTTACACAAGCACCTAATGAGGGCGGAGTAAATGGAAACAATGCTAATACTGGTAAAGATATAAAGATAACAAGAGGTACTAGTATTAAAGATTTAATGATACCTGTAACTAAGTAATTTTAGTTAAATATAGAGGAAAGAAAAGGAGGAAGAAATTATGAATTTTACAGGAGTAAATTTAGACCTACAAGGTTTAATGAAAAGAACTTATGCTAATTTACTTTACAATTCTCAATTCTATAAAATGCTAGACAGAAGATGGTTTGAAGTTGGAAGAACTGGCACTCCAATTATTGAGATTGTTAAGCAATTAGACACTGCATTAAATGTAAGAAATAATGTAGAAATCGCACAAGGAGGAATTACAAATGAACTTGCTACTTACAATTCAGTAAAAGTTGACTTAACTGAATTACCTATGGATTATTCATTTAGAGTAAGTCCAATAGTGATGGGTAGTGGTATTGAAAGAGCAATCGAAGGGCAAATCGAATTAAAAGAGGCTCAAATCTCTAGACAAATCGATGTATATGGCTTTAATAAATTAAATGCTGATATTACAGGACCTCAAGATGGTTCAATGGCTTATACAGATGGTCAATGTACTAAATGGGCTCCATCAACTGGAACTGAAACTATTGAATTAATTAATGATTTAAAATCTAAATTATTCGATAGAAACATCTATGATGGATATCTATTAGGACTAAGTTCAAATGCTTATGCTTACTTTGTATCAAGTTTAACATCAATTCTTAAATATGAAACAAGAGCAGGTGTTGAAGGTGTTGATATGGGACAAGTTGCTAATGCTTATGGTGTTAGTGTATTCCAAATCAATAGTAATGTAATAGAAAAAGATAAAGAAGGTAAAGATACAAATGTAGTTGGATACTTCGCTAATGAAGTTGGTACAGTTGGTGATACATTCTGGAGTTCATTTGCTCAATACAATGGTAACTTCCCTGGATACCCAGGATACTTCGTTGTTGAGGGAAATGTTATGTTCGGAGCAAAAGTAGTAAGACCTGAAGCAGTAATTAAATTGGTTGAAACTCTACCTATCGTATCTGCAGGTTCATTCGATGCAGGAACTCATGCACAAGAATATACTCAAACTACTCCATTTAGTGGAACTGATGTTGAGAAGTTTGAAGCAGGTGGTTTACCAGCAGGATTAACACTTAACCCTACAACTGGTGCTATCACAGGTACACCTATTGAAGCAGGAAATTATCATGTTTCTGTGTATGGTATTGATAAATATGGTAACTACTCTGATGCCTTTAGTGGCGATATAGTAATTGCCTAAATAGAAATGAGGTGGGAAAATGCAGTTTTTCACAAAAGAGGAGTTCGAGAATAAATATCCCGAATACTCAAATGCTGATATTTCAACTTGGCAGATAGAAGCAGTATGTGAGGTAATTTTCTCACAAATAGGCTTAAGATATAGGGATGCTAGTTGGAATGCAATTAGTGTCCCTTTGCCTATTAAAAATGCTTCTATGGAACAAATGAGGTTCGTATTAGAACACGATATTCCATTTGTTGATTTTGATAAAGATATAAAAGCAGGAACAATGAGTTCCCCTTTAAAGACTGATTATTCTACTTTAGCGCTAAGAATACTTGCTAATAATGGATATCTATATAGAGGTACACCAATGTCTAGCAATATGGCTCTTACTATACCATTTGGAGGCGAATAAAATGTTTCTAGTAAATGGTATGAAAGCAACATTAAGGCAATTTAATCGTGATGAAAATGATGAAGTGTTTGATGATACTAATTATAAAGAAATCACAATTAAATGTTGCCCTTATGATTGCGAAAGTGCTATAAGGTTCGGTATTTATACAGTGCCTGAGGCTACTGGTTATTATCAAGTTGGAAGGCTTGTTGATGTAAAAGTAGGAGACCAAATAATTTATCTAGGCAAATATGCTGATAATAAAGTCCATACGGTGTTAAAAGTTCAAGATAGTTGGATATTTAATAGAGTAGAGAATAAGATTATAGTGGTTAAATAATGGCTGATGTTAAAGTAAATTGGTATCCAGGAAAGAAAAAGGAAGTATTAGAGGCTTCTGATAAGATAATGTATGCAATAGCAAGGCAGACACTTGATAGAACATTTCCTCATATTCCTATGTCAAGAAGAAAAGGAGTTGTCCACATGAGACAAACCTCAATGGCAGCAGGAGTTAGAGGAAGTAATGGAGATTATTATATAGGTTCTTATACTAACTATGCCAAATATGTATGGGTTATGCCTAATACTACTAATTGGACTGAACCTGGTACTTTTGGTAAATGGTATCAAGAAATATATACTAAGCAAAAAAAGAGTATCGTTGGAATTGCTATAAAGGAGAATGAATTGAAATGACAAGAGAATTATTAGAAAAGAAACAATTAATCTTAATTAAATATCTTCAAAACATAGTTAGTGGCTATACCACTGACAAATGGAAAATAAAAGCCGAATATTCAACAAATGATAATGATAGTAGGGTAATAGTCGTGCAAGAACAAAGCGGACAAAAACAAGTATTCTATGGCGATATATTGCCTATGTATAATTATTATATGGTTGACATATATGGACTTACAATTAAAGAGTGTAAAGAATTATCTTTATTAATAGGTAATCTAATAGGAAAATCGGAAAGAATAGAAGTTGAAAATAAAGAAACTAATAAATTGGAAAGGTGGCAAATTATATTTACTCAATATGTTAATCCACAAGCAATAGAGTACATGGATATCAGAAGAGTTGGGTATAATTCAACCTTACAATGTATTATAAGTAAGATTTATGAAAAAGATTTATAGAAAGGAAGTGTAAATATGAATGAATTTTATGTAAATAATAGAGAAGTCATCAAAAACTTAGGTTTAAATACTGGTACTAGTGCAGTACCTGCATTTACTGCTATGTGTACAACTACCGAAGTTGGTTTGACAACTGATTTCGAGCAACAAGACTGGTATGTTTGGTGCGATGCCATTCAAAGAAGTTTAATCACTGGTGCTGCCATATCTATTGATACCACTGTTAAAATTGACATGAATAATGCTGCTATTACTGCTATATTAGGTAATTTACATACTTTAATCAAAGATGGTACTGTTGCTCAATTTAATAATCAATTAGTACAATTTGAATTATTAACAGGAGTTCAAGAAGGAGCATTGACTTATACTAAATATAAAGTACCTTGCACTTTGAACTTTAGTGATTTAGGCGGTCCTGCCGAAGATAGTGGCGAGTTTGCATTGACTATTGTTGTAACTGGTAAAGGAGAAGTTGTAACAGGATAAACCTATAAGGGTTGGGTTAAAAGCCCAGCCCTTTATTTTATAATAAGGAGGTGGAATAAATGAATGGAGGAGAAGTCATCTTCAAGTTTAAAGGAGATGATAAAGACCTAGAAAAAAAGACTAATGGTGTCGCTGGTAAATTGAAAGCGAGTACTGTTGCTATTGGTAACTTAATGTCTAGTGCTATTGAAAAAGTAGGTAGTTCTTTATTAGGGCTTGGCAAAGATGCCTTGCAAGGTGTTGCTGATTTAGAGCAGAATATCGGTGGTGTTGAAACACTTTTCAAAGATAGTGCCGATACAGTTATAGAAAACTCTAAAAAGGCTTATATGACAGCAGGAATAGATGCTAATAAATATATGGAGCAAATAACTTCATTTAGTGCTAGTTTGTTGCAAAGCCTAGGCGGAGATACTGCGGAAGCAGCCAAAGTCGGCGACATGGCTATTCAAGATATGGCTGACAACTCAAATAAATTCGGCACTGCCATTGAGAATATTCAAAACGCTTATCAAGGTTTCGCTAAGCAGAATTATACGATAAAAATTAATGTCTGCTTAATTAGTAATAATTAAGTAAGTGTATGTGAACCTTATCAAGGGTGTGAGATTAAAATATAAGGAGGAAATGACTTATTTAGATAATCTTGCTAACTGGGGAAGCCTAAGTCCAAAAGATATGGTTATCCAGTGCCAAGCCTAGAAATAGGAAGGTCAAACGACTATGAGTTCGTTACTCAGTACAATATCTATTGATACGATATTGGAAGTGCATACTATCTCAAATATATAATATCTAACTTGCAATATTGAATATGGAAGATATTATAAAAAAGGAAATAAAAAAGATTGGAAGTTTGAGATAAAGATATAGTCTAATCCCACTTTTAAATAAGTGTTAAAGTACTAGGAAACTAGGGGTGTAAATGGTTAGATAATTTGAAACTTGGCTATGGCGGAACAAAAACAGAAATGGAAAGATTACTATCAGATGCTGAAAAAATATCGGGAGTACATTACGACATTTCTAATTTAAATGATGTGTTTAATGCTATTCATGTAATTCAAGGAGAATTAGATGTAACAGGAACGACAGCGAAAGAAGCCTCTACTACTATAAGCGGTTCAATAAATAGTGCGAAGTCAGCATTTAGTAATTTCTTAAGTGGTGCGGGTGGAATTGAAGAAGTAATAAGTACCTTTACTACCGCAGGAACAAATATATCAAATGCTATAATAAAAATGGCACCTCAAATAATAACAGGCTTAACTACTTTATTGAATAATTTAATACCTTTAATTGGTCCTTTACTTCAAGCGGTATTACCAGCACTAATACAAGGAACATCAACATTAATAATGGGGCTAGTTCAAGCATTACCTGGTATTATTCAAATATTAATGGGTATGTTGCCTACTATAATTCAAGAATTGGCAAATATGCTACCAGTTATACTTACTTCATTAATTCAAGGGCTAGTTATGATAATTCAAGCATTAGCAGAGCAATTACCTACATTGATACCAGTTATAATAGATGCTATTATTAGCACTATACCTATCTTAATTGATAATTTACCTTTATTCATAGAGGCTGGTTTCAAATTATTAGGTGGCTTAATTGCTGGTATATTAAATGCTATTCCAATATTGCTAGCAAGAGTACAAGAAATTGTTGTTGATGTAATTGAATATTTTAAAGGAATGCCTAGAATGATGTGGGATTGCGGTAAAAACTTAATACAAGGTCTTTGGAATGGTATTAAGTCTGCTAAAGATTGGGTACTTGACAAGATAGCAGGTATAGGTAATTCAATAATGAAAAAAATCAGAGGAATATTTGGAGTACATAGTCCATCAACAGAGTTTGCTTGGATAGGTAAGATGAATATGGTTGGTTTAGAAAAAGGTATGGAAGATATGAAAGGACAAGTTAATTCAACAGTCGGAGGAATGTTTGATGATATGTTTAGTTTATCTCCTAGCCTATATGGAAGTTCAAGCACTAATTTAAGCCCACAAGTTAATGTAGTAGTAAATAATAATATGGAACAAGACCCATTAGGACAAATGGTTAATAATATTAAAACATTTAGTGGTGGTTCTAAAAACGATTATAATTATGGAATGGGAGGAGCATAAATATGAGTAGATTAAAGATGTTAATAAATAATGAAGAAGTAGTATGCAATAAAGAGTTTACTATAACAGAGGAAATACTTACTACTTCCTCTACCATTCTCAATAATTGCTATCCAAAAAGTTGGGAAAACGATAAAAATTATACTTCAAGATTTTATTATCCAAAAGATTATTCAAAATGTAAGATATATAAAGATGATGTTCTTGTTTTTTGCGGAGTAGTAAAAAATTCGGGTAATATAAGTCTTAATCCTAGATATCCTCACTTTTGTAGTTTACAAATATTAGATTTTAAAACTTTGCTTAGTGAGGGAGAGACTTTAGACTTTGTTATAAACAATAAGACTATAACAGAAGCAATAGAGATGATAATAGATGCAATCAAAGATTATGGCTTCGTGCTAGGGAATATTAATATATTTGGTGCTGATGATATAATTGGTGCTTATTCAACTCAGAATAAAACTGCCTATGATGTATTTCAATATTTAGCAGATATAACAGGCTCTAAATGGTTTACAAGGCTTATTGATGAAGATAAGGTTGCTATTGACTTTTATGACCCTACATTAATGGCAAGAGGAAAGAATATTGAATATAATGTTGCTTGGTTTGAAGAGAATAATATAAATGATATTTTTTTCAATTATGGAAGTAGAGATTATAGAAATAAACAAATAATGCAATCAGATGAAGTATATGCTAGTATAAATTATACAGAAATACTAATTGCTAATGGATATGACAATAATTTTTTAACTGCTTCTAATATAGGTAATATGCGGAACATAAGTGTTAATGGTGTTTTTAAGACATTTACAACAAAAGCAAATAAAGATATAGGAATAGAAGCAGATTTCTATTATACACCAGGAAAAAATCAAATTGAAACTGATGCTAGTTATATTGCTGGTACTCAAATACAAGTAGTTTATCAACCTCTTGTAAAAGGTAGGCAAATAGTGTATAATAATGATGAAGTAGACAGAATAGCAAATCAAACAGGAAGAAAAGGCATAATATCAAGGTATGAGAATAGAAATGATGTTCTTTCAAGTGCAGAACTTGATAAGGTAGGACAATCATATATTAAATATAAAGGTAGTGCAGAAGTTAATTTAAAGGTAGTAATTGATGATAAAGATGTTTACAGCATCGGACAGATAGTACACTTTGAAGCCCCTATTGATGATTTAATACAAGATTATATGGTAAAAAGAAAAGAAATAAAAGTAATAAATACCACAGACCAAGAAAAGATATTCTATACTTATGAATTATCTAGTTCGTTCAATAGTGAAAGAGCAATAAATTGGTTTGATAATCAAAGGAATAAAGCAAGTGGCAATATTCAAGAGGGCGAGAGTATAACAAGAAATATTGATATAGAAAATTCGGCAAATATTATATATAATAATTTGACTATTAGTGAGATTACTGCTATTGGAGATAATGTCTTAAATTGCACACTCAATGCTCCATTTAAAAGTTAGGAGGTAATTATGACAGAAGATTTTAAGAATAAGATTATAGCCTATTTATGCGGAAAATATGAAATAGAAATTGGAGAAAACAATCCTACTATAGAAGAAATAAAAGAAACAACTAATAACTTTACTGATAATTTAAAAGCAGAATTAAAAAATCAAGGTCATGAAGTATATAGATTATACATATATGGCTCAGTACAAAGTAGGAATGCAAGTGATGAAGGACTAGATAAAACATTAATTTATGGTGTTGTTGATGATGTAAATAGAGATTTAACTGGTTATATTGCTATCGTAGATGTTAGTTTTAATTTAATACAAGTAATTACAAAATATTCAAGTGGTGTAAATATAGACAGATTACAGAATTTAGAAGTTGATGAAACTGGTAATTTAATGGCAATAGAAAGGCATGGTGCAGGAGTAGGAACTTTAAGATTTCTTTTACTAAACAATCCTACTGTTAAATTGCCTAGCGATACAGAATATAAATTAATAATTAAGAAATCTTATGAATTTCCTAGTAATTTAAATAATTATAATTATAATTTCATACGAAGAAGAATAGGCGGTGGTAACTATTTGTTTGGAGGAACAAATACAACATCAACAGGAAGATTGCCTATTGCAGTGGAACTTACTATAAATGTAGGAACAGAGAATGATTGGAAATTATTTGAAAGTGATAGTAGTTTTAGCAGTAGTGTTTCTTATGCAGTAATTGATATATGGCAGAATTGGGATAGTCAGAATAATCTTGATTTCCAAATGATAGGTTTTGCAAGTGATGAAAAACTAAATGTATATAATAAAAATGGAGATAATATTTCACTTACTTCCATAAAAATTATAGATTATAGTGAATCATTTGTTAGGTCTATAGCAAAAATAAAACAAAAAGATAATTTCTATGCTATCATACATCAAGTAAAAGATAGCGGACCGAATACAGACTTATACGCTCTATATCAAATATTTAATATAAAAGATAATGCCGTAGTAGAAATATACAATAATCAATTCATAATAAATAATTATACAGAGGGACAAGATTATGGGGGCTTGGGTATGAGTATAAGAGGAAACGATGTAAGTGTATTCATGTTATGTTTTACAAACACCTCTACTTATACCTTATATATAGGAAGAATAACGAATAATCAAGTTTATTTAGTTGAGAAAGATAATATTAACCAACCTATTCCTAATCCGATAGTTTTTTACAATGTAACAAAACAATTTAATTTATATAATTATCAATTCCAGTTGTGGAACAAATTATATTCAACACTAGAGATATATAATGAAAGCAACTATAATGGACTACCTTATCAAAATATAGATAGTATGGTTCCTAACTCTGGAATATTATATAACAATTCAAATATACCAATATTTGCAAGAAATTTATATAATAAAACAATAAGCGGAAGAACAACACAAAGCACAATTGAAATACCAAACACTTATTTAAATGATGATATTATATCAAAAGAAGATTTGCTAGGTAAAACTAATTCTATATTGATAAGCAATAATCAGACTATTGTTAAAAATATTTATGAAACATTAAATATAAACTTCATTAATACTTTGCAAATAAGAAATGATAATGATGAAACTAATTCTGTACTTAATCCAATAGGAGCAAGCAGACTAAATAATAGTATATCGGAAACAACCGATTATGATAATACTAAAGCATTAAAATTAAAATTCAATTATTCTGATGACACAAGCAATATAATACAATTAAATCCTATACAAATAGATAAAATCAGCGATACAAGTTATATGTATGACTTTGATATATATGTACCAAAAGAAATAACAAACTTACAAATAATAAGCAACGATGAAAATACAGTTTATCAGACGATAACTTCAACATTTGAAATAGGTAAATTCTACAACATTACTCAAATGGTAGAAATAGTATAAAGGAGGAGATAAAATGGCTAAAATAACATATGAAGATAAGGTAGCATTAAATGTTAATTCTGACATACCAGATGTAAATAAGTGCAATGCCACAGATTTAAATGAAATAAAAGATGTAGTTAATACAAATGATGATAATATGGGTTTATTAAGTAATTTGAATACTACTAATAAATCTAATTTAGTAGAAGCACTGAATGAAACAAATACAAATAGTAAAAATATGAGAATGTATTCTTCGGAAGAAACTATTATAGGAACTTGGTTTGGAAAGCCACGATATAGAAAGACAATTACATTTAAAACAACTATAAGTGGTTCTTTCACAGTACCACATGAGATAGCCAATGTAGATGAAATAAATGTTGATTATGGCAATTCGTATTTCACAGAGACAACAGGAACATCTTATAGTTTACCTATTATTGGTTATGCTGGAAATTTTACTGATAATTGTTATGCTTATGTAAATAAAGAGAATATATATATATTTACAACAGGCGGATGGAATACTAGTTGGACTAAATATATAACACTATTATATACAAAAACAACAGATTAAAAAGGAGGAAATATGAACGATACAATAATAGTAGCACTTATATCATTTTTAGGTACTTGTATAGGTTCCTTTGCTGGAATGAATTTAATCAAGTATAGAATTAATCAACTTGAAAAAAAAGTAGAGAAACATAATACTGTGGTAGAAAGAACATATCGCTTAGAAGATGATGTTAAGTATATAAAAGAAGAAATTAGTGAATTGAAAGGGAGGTGTTAAGAATGGAATTAAGTACATTAATAAGTTTGGTAACTGTCATAGTAACTTGGGTATTAGGTGTTATATCAAAGAAGCATACTAAATTAAATAATAAATTAATACCAATGCAGAATATTGCGGTTGGATTGATAGTTGCTTTAATAGAGTGGGTAGTAACTAAAGATTTTAAGGTTGCTATTGCTCTAAGTGGAATAATCGCAGGTGGCACATATGACATATTCCATAATTTAGAGAAATTAATAAAAGGAGAGTAGATAATATGGAAATAATAAAGAGATTAGTACCAGAAAGTAAATGGGGTATAAAATGCCCTTATGAAATGACACCAAAAGGAATAACAGTACATAATACTGCTAATGATGCGAGTGCTAGAAACGAAATAGCATATATGACAAATAATAACTATGAAACATCTTTCCACTATGCTGTTGATGACAAAGAAATAGTGCAAGGACTTCCACTTGATAGGAATGGTTGGCATGCGAGTAAACAAAATTGCTCCTTATATTAGCAATAGTATAAGAAAACTCTTTTAATTGCTGGAACACCCTAAAGGCTTTAGTACCAAAGTGTAAAAATCTAAAGTATGTACAATGGGCAATCAGCAACCAAGCATATTGTTTCCATCACTAAGTTGACAAATTATGCCAATTGTAGTATAATTAATTTGGTGGTAATATGAAAAAAGAATTAAGCGAAGTAAACGGATTTGAAAATTGCAAAGGATATTTTATTTATGATGATGGCAGATTATACACTCCATGTAGAAAAAGATTTATGAAACCATCGGTTGATAGTAGCGGATATTTATATTATGATTTAAGAGGAACTAATTCTTTATATAAATGTCCAAAAGTTCACAGATTAGTAATGCTGGCTTTTTCTAGTCAAGAACAAAAAGAAGAAATAAATCATATAGATGGTAATAAAAAAAATAATAAATTAAATAATTTAGAGTGGGTAACACATAAAGAAAATAGAATACATGCAATAAACAATAATTTAACTAACGAAGTTAAATATGGAATAGCACAATATGATTTACAAGGCAATTTAATAAAAATATACGATACTTGTAGGGAAGCATTGATACATTTAGGCAAAGATAAAAATATCAGTGGCAATATAGGTAGATGTATAAGAGGAAAAAGAAAAACCGCTTATGGTTATATATGGAAACAATATGAAGGTTCAACGACTATCCCGAAAGGGAGTACACTCAAGTGAGTGGAAATGGAGAGTATCCTTGAAAAAGGATAATGATATAGTCTAATCTTTATGGAAACATAAAGCAGTTCGTAAAAGAACGAACACAGATTAACGACCTGTGTTGAATACAAATGGATGGTAATGGTCCAGGCAACAGAACAACTATAGCAATAGAAATATGTTATTCTAAATCTGGTGGAGAAAGATTTGACAAAGCAGAAGAAAATGCAGCCGAATTAATAGCAGATTTACTTAAAAAATATGGTTGGGATATATCAGTAGTAAAAAGACATTATGATTATGCACCTGATAAAAAATATTGCCCTCATAGAACAATGGATAAAGGTTGGGATAGGTTCTTAAATATGATAAAGGCTAAATTAGAAGATAACCCTGTTTCAAATGAAGTTAATGTTTATTATAGAGTTAAAACACAAAAACATGGTTGGCTTCCAGAAGTTAAAAACTTAGAAGATTATGCTGGCTATGAGGGAAGCCCTATAATTGGGCTTGCCATCAGAGTAGATAAAGGTGGAATTAAATATAGGGTAACTACAGTAAGTGGAAAAACCTTAGGCTGGATAACTGACTGCGATATAGATAACTATATGTCTGGTTGGGCTGGTAATGGAGACCCTATATCGTTAGTAGAATGTTACTATTATACACCAGACAATATTAGACCTTACCAATATGCTTATTATAGAGTAAATGGATATCCTTATCAAAAAGACTTGATAAAAGCCAAAGGATTTGATGGGTACGCGGGGGTACCAAAGAAACCTATAACAACATTCTCAATGTATATTGGAAAATAAAAGATGAATAAAGATGTTAAGATTATGCTTAAAATCTATAAAACAAAAGAAAGAGATTGGATGGGCTATAAGATATATAGAAATACACCTTTAACAAGGCATCATATATTTAAAAGGGTATATGGAGGAGATAATAATATATCTAATTATGCTTTATTAATAGAGAAATCTCATGAGGACTTGCATAGAATTGAAAGAATAGATTTACAAGCATATAATGAATTAAATAATTTATTTAGAGAATTAAATGAAAGTATGCAACCTCCAAATGAAGAATATTACCTAAATGTAGGTAAAATATTAAAGAGAGTTAAAAAACATTAACTCTTTTTTCTTTATTTTATAAGGGTTTATAAAGAAAATGTAAAAAAATTAAAAAAAATTATTAAAATGTATTGACAATTGTAAATACATTATGTTATAATTATATTGTAATTAAGGAAAGGAGAACAAATGATGGAAAAATTAACTAAAGAAGAAATTAATTTGATAATAACATTATTAACAAGATTTCTTACACAAGGAACTGGCAAATATGAAGAGTTCATAATGGCAGACAACATAATTAGAAAATTGAGTGAGAACTAAAAGTTCTCCTCAGTTTAAAGATATAAAAAAGAAAAGGTGGTTAGAATGAAAAAAGAAATTAAGAAAGTTGAAAAGTTAGTAAATAAGAAAGGTTATATACCAGTATTAAGTGGTAATGAAATAGTATTCATTTACAATAAAATGACTGGTAAGGAATATACACCTAAGTATAGTTTAATGATAGGGGGTAAAGAATAATGAAAAAGATAATTAGATGGTTAAGAGATAATTTAGATAGAGATTTATATGAATATTATGAAGTTAAGAAAGGAGAAAGAATATAATGAAAAAGATAATCGTACCAATAGGGAATGCATTAGGACTATTTGCAAGTGCTGGAGTAATACTTAAATATATGTATATGATACTTGTATATCCATTTATAAGCAAAGAATTAACAACCTTAACATGGTTTGGAGTATTTATATTAGTATTAGCAATTGAAGTATTTACATTGAATTATAATTATTTCAAGGATAAATTTAAATAAAAGAAAGGAAATTAAAGATGAAAAAGAATAAAGAGGTAACAACTAGAAAAAGTTATAAAAGAAAAAAAGAAATAAACAAATTATGGGGTAAGGTTAAAAAGGTTTTGATACTATTTTTCATAGGTTTTATGTGTGGACTTGTATATAGTAACTTATTTATATGCTCAGACTTAATTGCTAAAGCAGAAACAAATGAAAACAAAGAAGTAATACAAATAGACCAAGAAGAAGAAAAGTCTCTTAAATCACAAAAAAATGCCGAATTAGAGAGTTTGGAAAAAATAGAAGATTTGTCAAATGAATGTACTTTAGATGAAGTATCTTGCAAAATTAAGAAAGTGGCACAAGATTATGGCGTTGATTGGAAATTAGCAGTTGCTATATCAATGCATGAAACAGGCAAATATACATCAGTAGCATTTAAAGAAAAAAATAATGTGGGTGGAAACTTTAAAAATGGTAGTTTAATGAATTTTAGTAGTTTAGATGAGGGGATAGAGTTTTTTGTAAATAATTTAAAGACAAAGTATATAGATTTAGGATTAGATGTTATCGAAGAGATTAGTGCTAAATACGCTCCTATCGGAGCAGATAATGACCCTAACAACCTTAATCAATATTGGGTAAGCGGAGTTTATAAATATTATAATGAGTTAGCAAAATAGGTGGTTATATGAAAGAAATATGGAAAGATATAAAAGGATACGAAGGATTATATCAAATTAGTAATTTAGGTAATGTAAAGAAAATAAAAAACAAAAAATACAATATAAATAAAAAGGAGATAGAAGAAAAAGAAATTAATAAATATATATCAATAGGAACACATAAATTGGGCTATAAATATGTAAAGTTAACAGATAAAAATGGAATAAGAAAAAATTTATTTTTGCACAGAATAATAGCACAAGCCTTTATTCCTAATCCAAATAACTATTCTTGTATAAATCATATTAATGGAATTAAAAATGATAATAGAATTGAAAATCTAGAATGGTGTAGTCAAAAACAAAATGTTAGATATGCATGGGATAATGGATTATGTGAGAATGTGAGAAAAGCAAGCAGTAATAATGGCAAAAGAAAATCAAAGAAAATTATTCAAAAAAACAAAAATGGTGAAGTTATAAAGGTTTGGAATAGTACGATGGATATTGAAAGAGAATTAGGCATTTTACATAACAACATTACTTTTTGCTGCAAACATTACAATAGAACAGCAGGTGGGTTTATTTGGGAATATTATAAAGAATTAGGAGGGAAATAATGGAAGAGTTTAAATTGAATTTTTACTTTAATTTGTATAAAGATAAATGTTTACCAAATAGAGATACATTTAGAAAGAATTTTAAAAAAGAACATGGAAATTTCAAATATTTAGAAGAATTGATAATAGAAATAGAAAAATATCAGATAAAGAAATATGGATGTACTTTACCTAATGATATGTTTGTTAAAGTAAAAAGTAAAGAAGAATGTGATAGATTAAAAAGAGAGGAAATAACAAGAAAGAAAAGGAGGTTTAGATAATGAACGAAGTATATATTAATTTAAAAGATATTAATAGTGGTGTATTAAATGATATATTTAAAAATCAAGATTTAGTATCTGTTGAGGAATTAGTTGATAAATTAGAAGATTATTATGCAGAAATAGAAAAACAACAAGAAGAAATTGATAATTTAAAAGAATATAAAAATCAATATTGTGAATTATATGACCAATATTGTAGATAGGAGATAATATGAGAAAGAAAACAAAAACAAGAGTATTAAATATTAGGCTTTCTGAATGGGAGTTTAATGAATTAGAAAAAGCAACAAAGTTGACAGGCCAAAGCAAGACATCATTCTTAGTAATGGCTATGCTTGAAAAGGTACAAAAAATAAAAGGAGGGAAATAATGAAATATAATATTAAATTAAGTAAAGGAAAAATAAATATAAATGGTAAAGATTATGATATTCCAGATGAAGTAGCAGAGTTTATCATTTATGAAACAAGCACTAGAGATGATATAATACAAACAAGAGATGTATATAAAAGAACAATAGATAAAGCAATAGAATGGGTTCGAGATTGGACACATGGTGCAAATGATTGGTTTGAAGAAGAAAGCAAGCCGAGTGAATTATTAGATATATTAAAGGTGGTGAGATAATGTTAAGAAATAGTAAACCTAAAATAACACATTTGACAGAAGAAACAATGAAATTATTAAATGATATGGGTTTTAGTAAATATTATGATAGTATTCATAGACCTGTTGAAATAAATTCAACATCATTTTATAAAAGTTATAGTTGTTGCGGCGGTAGTTTCGATTTATCAATAAATTTAGAAAGATGTTGTTTTTGTGGAACTGAAATATACCCTTATGTTCAAATAAAAACACCTTATGATAGTTGGTGGTGCGATAGTTGGAATATAGCAGAGTTTACAAAAGATATGGAAAAATTTCAAAAAGAATTAACAGAGGATTTAAAAACATTAAGAAAAAATGGAATTATTAGTTAGAAAGTAGAGAGTGATGAGTAAATGGAAGAAAAATTATTTTTATTCAATCCCTTTAATATAAAAAGGATAAGTGAAAAAGAATTGGCTAGTATGTATCAAGAAGTATTTAAAAACATTATAGATGAACCTAATACAATGTATTTCTATGCTCATAATATAGAGGTTTATTCTAATCTTAATTACTTAATAGGAGAAGTAATAGCAAGACTTACCAAAGACATAATAGAATTAAAAACACAAATAGAAATAGATAGAGCAATAAAAACAACCGAAGAAAGAAAGAATTGGGATACTGAAAGGGATGGGAAAGCACCCGCTATGGCTTATTTTGAGGCTCTAGGAACTCGTTTCTGCAAAGATAGTATAAATAGACTAGCAGATAAAGAATGCTCGTTAAAAAGGTTTAAAAATGCTTATACAAGTACAGAAAATAAAATTAATGCTCTAAAAAAGAAAATGGAAAGTATAAAGTTTGAAGAATTTAATAATTAAGGGGGTATTATGGTTCAAGGACAAACAACAATATTCGATTTTCTTTATCCTAAATACAAGATTAAAAAGCCTATAAGACTTATAGAATTATTTGCAGGCTATGGTAGTCAGTATTTAGCATTGAAATATTTAGGAACAAATGTTGAACACTATAAAATATGTGAGTGGGCAATAAAAAGTATTCAAGCATATAATGATTTGCATATACAAGATTATTTTGATTATTCTAGTAATTTAAGTAATGATAATATTTTAAAAGTTTTGATAGAGTTAGGAGTTAGCATTAATTACAATGAACCGGCAACTAGAGAGCAATTAAAAAGACAAGATTTTAGAAAAATATATAATAACATAATTGCAACAAACAATTTAGTTAATATTCAAAATGTAAAAGGTAAAGATTTCAAAATAGTTAACAAAGACCAATATGATTATATTATGACTTATTCATTTCCTTGTCAAGATTTGAGTTTGGCTGGCAAAGGCAAAGGTATGGCTGATACTTCAACTAGAAGTGGTATGCTATGGGAAGTTGAAAGAATATTAAATGAATTAAAGAAATTAGACCAATTGCCACAAGTGTTATTAATGGAAAATGTTCCACAAGTACATGGGATAGATAATGTTGAGCATTTTAATAAATGGCAACTAGCATTAGAAAATATGGGATACAAAAATTATTTTCAAGATTTAAGAGAGTGGTTAGCTTGTAATCAGTCAAAATATTTGGAAAAGAAATCTAAACTTTATTCTCCAAAAAATAATAATTTTAAAAAGATTTTTACGGATGCAGTGTTATTTTTAGGGGTAGCGATGTCAGGGTTTGTGCTTGCTTGTCTATCTATTAATGCTGTTGGAATGGGATTAGCAACAGGGTTTGGAATTACTGTATTTGGTGTTGCAGGAACATTCGGTATTATGAAGGTAACAGAAGCAGCAAATTATAAAGTAAATAAGAAAAATTTATCATTTTGTGAGCAGTATAAAAGTTGCGAACAAAAAAATAATGAATATA
>OIZX01000604.1_pt1 | contig 23036 bp, 27 predicted proteins | sample 1588621 | NCBI WGS metagenome assembly OIZX01 (sample SAMN03283276) | human gut metagenome | biome: human-associated habitat; material: feces | host: Homo sapiens | place: Peru | collected 2012 | reverse complement strand
AGATGGAGAAGTACATCATTTTATGGATGATTATGATAAAAAGAAAGAGAAAAATAGACCAAGGGAATAAATATCCTTTGAGCTATTTTTGGTAAGTAATTGATATATAAGGGGTGGATGTCGATGAATTGAATTTTATAAAAGAGTTTTAAATATTTACTTGTTTTTATTTTTTTATATTGTTATAATTTTTTATGAATAGAAAAGTACAAAATTTAAGGGGGTGAAAAATAATATGGAGGCAGTAAAAAAGAAATAACAAAATAATTCTAATTTGGAAAAATAATGGAATACAAAGGATTAGAAAATCCAGTAGAAGTAGAAGAACAAAAATTAGAAAAAATAGAAAGAAAAGGATTTATAGCAGTAGAATGGGGCGGAACAGAGATAAAATAAGAATTGTGAAAAAAGAAAGGTGGATAAAATTATGGAAGAAAAGAAAGTAAAATTATCAACAGTGATAATATTTTTATTATTAATTGTTATTATAGCAGGAGGAATGTATATATATGTTTTAAGAACTAGAAATATTGAGATTTCTAATAAATTAAGTAAAGAACAAAATAAGAGTGCAGAGAATTCAAATAAGCAAATAGAAGAAATAAATAAAAAACTAACAACTGATACAACAAGTAACAAAGAAGAAAAAATTAATGAAAATGAATACATAGAAAAATTTAATAAATCAGTATCTAAAGAATTAGGAAATGATAATATGATTTATGTTCAATTATCTAGTATAGATTATAATGGAGGAAATGGATATGTATCAGTAAATAATAAAAATGAAGCAGAAATTATGTTAGAAGATAGGTATTCTACACCAAAGAAAATTGCAGATAATGTTGTAAATGTATGGCATTGTGAACAAGGACAAGCTCCAGGAAATAGTTATATAATTTTTCTAAAAGAAGATGGCACAGTTACTTATGTAAGATTTAGAACAGATTCTTCAACAGGAAACAAAACTGTTTTTGAATCTGATGAAAAAGTTTTAAAAGGAATTACAAATATTAGCAACATTATTACTATAGAAGGAAATGATGAAAATGGAATAGGTGGAATTGGTGTATTATTTATAAAAAATGATGGTACATGTTTACCATATTCTACATTAGATGATTTAACAAAATAATAAATTCTCTATAGTTGATTAGAAAGAAAATTATTGAAAATATTTAATTTAATAGAAGAACAAAAGAAAGGTGGATAAAATTATGGAAGAAAAGAAAGTAAAATTATCAACAGTAATAATATTTTTATTATTAATTGTTATTATAGCAGGAGGAGTATATATATACAAACTACAAGCAAAAGATACAAAAATTTCAAATAAACCAAGTGAAGATACAAACACAAAGATTAATGAAGAAATTCCTAATAAAATAACAGAAGATAAAGATGTGGTTAAAAATGAAGATTTTACAGACCAAGAAAAATTTGATAAATATATGCAAACATATAAAGAATCTATGAAAGAAATACTTGAGAAAAGAGGCAAAGATGATGATGTAATTGAATTTGATAGCAATATAATACATTATTATTCTTTAAAGACATATAATTCAAGTGAAAATGCTTGGATTGAATTAGATAAAAACGGAAATGTCAATCTAGGAACAAACAAATCATCTAAATTATATTCTAAATATGGAAACAAATATAAGATTGCTGAAAATATTGCTAGTATATATATGTGTCAAGTTGGACAAGATGATAATTTTGATTTAGTTATGCTTGGATTTGATGGAAGTGCAAAAAGCTTATTTATGTTAGAAGAGGAATTATTAAAAGAAATCAATGTCAAAGAAATCAATGTAAAATATGCTATAAATGTAGTTCCATATAATAATGGAGCAGGTACTTATGGAATAGTTGATATAAATGGAAATATTGTAACAAAATAAATTGAAAGGGCATTTTGATAATGCTCTTTTTTCTGTATTTAAATAGTTTAATATGATAAATCGTGAAAAAACTTGACTATAATAACATATGAATATATAATTGAAAAAAATTAATATAATTTATATTGTAAAAAAGGAAGTAATAAATATGATAATAGATATTGGACAAGCTCAAAATGCATTTAAAGAATATGCCAAAAAATATAATCCAGAAGATGAAAAAATAAAAATTAAAATTGCACATATTCAAAGAGTAGCACAAAACTCAAAAAGAATAGCACAAAATTTGAAATTAAGCCAAGAAGATATAGAATTAGCTGAATTAATAGGATTATTACATGATATTGGAAGATTTGAACAAGTAAGACTATATCATACATTTGTAGACAAAGATAGTATAAATCATGGAGAATATGGTGCGAAAATATTATTTGAAGATGGATTAATTAGAAAATTTATAAATGATGATAGATTTGACAAAATAATAAAATTAGCAATTATAAATCATAATAGAGCAGATATTGAAGAAGGATTAACAGAAAGAGAAATATTACATGCCCAAATAATTAGAGATGCTGATAAAACAGATATATTTTCAGTATTAGTATCGGGAGATAAAAAAGCAATTTGGGAAAAGGCAGATTTATCTGATGATAAGATTTCAGATGAAATATATAGAGAATTTGTAGAAGAAAAAAGAATAAATTATAAAGAAAGAAAAACAAGTGCAGATATTTTAGTTAGTCATTTTTGTTATGTATATGATTTGAATTTTCATGAAACTAGAGAAATAATAAAAGAAAACGAATATATTGATAAATTATATCAAAGGTTTATATTTAATGATACTGAAACAACCAAAAGATTTGAGACAATTTATAAATTAGCAAAAGAATATATTTACAATAAAGAATAATAAGGAGGAAAAATTAAAGTGAATAACAACAAAAAGCTAAAAATGAAAGAAGTCGGAAATGAATATATGGAACAATATAACGATCTTTTAAGATATGTTTTTCAAGTGACTGATCAAGAATTAGATTCAATTGATTGGGAAGAAAAAGAAATAATTAGAGCAAAATTTCCTACATTTCAAAGAGCAGAAGTAATTGGCTGGTTTGACGGAGATACATTAGTATCACAAGTTGCGGTATATCCAATGAAAATAAGAATATTTAATAAAACATATAATATGGGAGGACTTACAGGAGTAGGAACATATCCAGAATATTCAAATCAAGGGTTAATGCACAAATTATTAGAAACAGCATTGAAAAAAATGAAAGAAAATGGTCAATATATTTCGTATCTATATCCATATTCTATACCATATTATAGAAGAAAAGGTTGGGAAATAGTATCAAATAAAATTACATATGAAATAAGTGATTATCAATTACCTAAAAACCATCAAGTACCAGGAAATGTAAAAAGAGTAAAATATGATAGTGAAGAACTAAAAGAAACTTATGAAAAATTTGCAATGCACACAAATGGAGCTATTTTAAGAGATGATTTAGCATGGAATGAATACTGGTTATGGGATCCTGATGATATGATGGCAGCAATTTATTATAATAAAAATGGTGAACCAGATGGATATGTTATATATTGGATATCTGAAGAAATATTTCATATAAAAGATATGATATTTAATAATGAAGAAGCAAGAACAGGTTTGTGGAATTTTATTTCAGCACATTTTTCTATGATTGATAAAGTAGAAGGAAATACATATACAGATGAAAAATTATCATTTTTATTAGAAGATTCAAGTATAAAAGAAACTATATCACCATATTTTATGGCAAGAATTGTTGATTTTGTTGGATTTATGAAAGAATACAGATTTAAAAAAAGTCATAATGAAAATAGAACTTGGAAATTTGTGCTTACAGATCCAATGCTTGAAGAAAACCAAGGAACATTTTGTATTAATATAGATAAAGAGGGAAAGGCAAAAGTTGAAAAAATTAACGAAACATGTAATGATGAGATTAGTATACAAACAATGACTACAATGCTTATGGGATATAAAAGACCAGAATATTTATATAAAATAGGAAGAATTAAAACAGATAAGAAAACTGTAGAAATGCTTGAGAATTCCATAAAACAAGATGTACCATATATATCAGATTATTTTTAAAATATAAAAAATGTTGACTATATCCTAAATAAGGAGTATAATAACAAAGTTAACTTTTGGTAAGACTCGCAAACATAAATATGTAGGAGGAAAAAATATGCGAGAAGTTGTTTTTATCACTAGTATAGTATTATCAATTCTGGAAATTTGGTTATCAATTAAATTAATTTTGCGGAAGAAAAATAATTATGCCAAAACAAGCGAAATTTTATTATCATTTGTAACACAATCTCTTTATTTAGAAGCATTGCATGTGAAATGGTGGAAAATTATTGTTTGTATCCTAGTGCAGTATGTTGGAATAAAGATTTTTTTGTTAATTTTTATGATAATTATAAGAGAAGGTAGTTTCTATATTATTAAAAGATTAGCAAAGGAAAAACGGAAAAGACAAAAAACTTGGTTTACAGAGATTTTTGGAAATTCTAAAAAATTAAAAAAAGTCAAAGAGATCAATCAAATTAATTATTTTCCTAGATTAAAACTTGGACTTCCTGGTATGGCAAATCAAATTCATGGAGTAACTAAAGTACATTTTGATAGTAAAGGTTTCCCAATCTTTAAATCGAGGTACAAAGTAAAATTAAAAATTACTGACTATCGGCAATCAAGAAGTTATCATTTTCTTATCTGTAATAAAAAACTGTATGAAGATGTTAGAACTAATACTCGATTGAGACAAAAACTCAATCTTTCAAAAAATGACATAAAAGCATTAGAAATTGGAGAAACTCCAAAAAATTATGTTTGGCATCATCATCAGAATCCTGGTGTTTTGCAGTTAGTGGATAGAAAAACACACGAAAAAACATTCCACAAAGGTGGATTCTCAATTTGGGGAGGTAAGGACAACTAAATAGCAAAAACTCATGTTTTACAGAAATGTATTACATGAGTTTTTTACCTTCAGTCGAAAACTCAAATTGAGCAAGAACAAAGGGTAACTATGCTATTTTGTTATAAATATTAATAAATTTTTAATTGTTTTACATATAAATAAGAGATATAATTTAGGCAAAAGGAGATGGTTGAATGAAAAAGAAAATGTTAATTTTAGTAATATTGGTAATTTTTATAATAATTTCTTTTGCATTCTTATATTTATTTAATTTTATACCACATAGAAAATATACTAATAAAGATTTTGGAATAGAAGATTATATAAGTAACACAGATAAAGATGGAGATGGTATAGATGATCAAACAGATATATTAGAAAATGTAAGAAAATATATTGCAACAAAGCCTAAATATAAAAGCAAATATTATAATACAGGATATCCAAATGACGAATATGGAGTATGTACAGATGTAGTGGGCTTTGGACTATTGGGTGCTGGATATAATTTACAAGAACTTGTAAATGCAGATATTGTTGAACATCAATCACAATATAATATAGAAAAAATAGATAAAAACATTGATTTTAGGAGAGTTAGGAATTTAAAAATATATTTTGATAATAATGCAATTTCATTAACAACAGACATAAAAGATTTTAAAGAATGGCAAGGTGGAGATGTTATTGTATTTAAAAATCATATAGGAATTATATCTGACAAAAGAAATAAAAATGGAATACCATTTATTATACATCATGCAAGTCCAGTTCAAAGGGCATATGAGGAAGATATACTTGAAGTAAAAACAGATATTATTGGACATTATAGAATAAGTTAAGACAGAGTTAATCCTCTGTCTTATTTGTTCTTCAAAATATTAATAATAATATTAATAACCTCAGACTTCATAACATCATAATCAATTTGAGAATGTTTATGATAAACAACTTCGTGGCATAAATTATCAACAATACCAATAATAATATGTACTTTCTCTCTTAAATGAGAAGGAGGAATATTATTATTTTTTAATAAAGAAACAATCTTTTCAGACATTTCAAACTCATTATTTTTAAAAATTTCAGCAACATCTTCATCAAGATGAGATAAAGCAATAAGTTCTTCATGAGCCTTTTTAGACATAGTATGTTTATTGATAAAACTATCAATAACATTATTTAAAACATTCTTTAAATTTGATATTTCGATTTTTTCATTTTCTAAAATATTAATCATAGGGAACATAATACTATTAGAATATTGTTTAATACCTTCAATTAAAATATCTTTTTTATCTGAAAAGTATTGATAAATAATACCAGTTGAAACTCCAGCAGATTCTGCAATTTCTGGAGTAGTAGTATTATAATAACCTTTTTCACAAATTAATTCAAAACCTTTTTCAATTATCTTGTTTCTTTTTTCAATAGACCTTTTTTGAGTTGGAATTCTTATTTCTGACATTAAAAATCACCTCTGTAAAATCAATTATATATTGAAAAAGATAAAAAGTCAATTACAAACATGAAAAATATTTCATATTATATTGACATTTATTCAATAAATTAATATAATGATGACAAATGTGAAATAAGTTTCAGATTAGGCGTATAAAGAAATACTATAAGATAGTAAATATAAATTATACGCCTTAAAGAAAGTAAGGAGGATATATGAAAAAAATAGTAGAATTAAAAAATGTAAGTAAAACTTATAACACAGGAGATACAGAATTTAAAGCATTAGACAATATTGATTTGTCAATAAACAAAGGAGAATTTGTTGTTATATTAGGACCATCAGGAGCTGGTAAATCAACATTATTAAACTTAATTGGAGGAATGGATACACCAACAAGTGGAAGCATCAAAATAGATGGAGAAGAAATTTCAAAATATAATGAAAACCAATTAAGTGAATACAGAGCAGAAAATATAGGATTTATATTTCAATTTTATAACATTTTGCCAACATTAACAGTATTAGAAAATGTGGAATTAATAAAAGATGTTGTAAGAAATGGAAATGATAGTATAGAAGCGATAAAAGCAGTAGGACTTGAGAAACATATAAATAAATTTCCAAACCAATTATCAGGAGGAGAACAACAAAGAGTATCTATTGCAAGAGCCATTGCAAAAAATCCAAAATTATTATTATGTGATGAACCAACAGGAGCATTAGATTCAAAAACAGGTGTAGAAGTATTAAAATTATTAAAAAAACAATGTGATGGAAACAATGGAGAAAATACAGTGATAATAGTAACACATAATAGTTTATTTGCAGATATTGCAGACACAGTAATAAGAGTAAAGAACGGAAAAATAGAAAGTGTAACAGCCAACCAAAATCCAAAGAAAATAGAGGAGGTAAGTTGGTAATGAGCAAATTAAATAAAAAAGTATTAAGAGATATAAAACAAAACAAAATGCAATTTTTTAATATTTTTATAATGGTATTTCTAGGTGTATTTGTATTTGCTGGAATACACGCATATATGGATGGAATGGATGTTAGTGCAAGAAAATACTATGAATCTAATAATTTTGAGGATTTATGGCTTACAGGAGAAAATTTCACAACTCAAGATTTAGAAGATGTAAAGAAAATAGAAAATGTAAAAAATGCTGAAAGACAATTAATAATCAATACAGAACTAGAAAATCATAAAGATGTAACATTAGAGACTATTTTTATCGAATCAAATGAAATTGCCAAATTATATGCGGTAGAAGGAGAAGAATTTCAAAAAGATAAAAAAGGTGTATGGCTTGACAGTTATTTAGCAAAAAATCTAAATTTAAAAGTTGGAGATGAAATCAGTTTAAAATATAAAGACTACACAATTACAGAAAAAATATTAGGATTAGTTACATCACCAGATCATGTTTATTTTGTAAAAGATGATTCAGCAATATTTCCAACACATAAAGATTATGGATTTGTATATTTATCAACAAATGAATTTCCAATACAAGGATATGAAATATTTAATCAAATAATAGTAGATGTTGATAATACAGATAAACTAGATGAAACAAAAGCAAATATTGAAAACAATATAAAATCTGCAATAGCAGTAACAGATAGAGAATCATGTTTCTCATATAAAGGATATAATTCAGAAATAGAAGAAGGATCAACATATTCAAGTGTATTTACATTATTATTCTTATTTATAGCAATATTATCTGTTGTAACAACAATGAATAGATTTGTAAAAAAGCAAAGAACACAAATAGGAACATTAAAAGCATTAGGGTTTAAAAATGGCAAAATTATAAGACATTATGTAAGTTATGGATTTTATATAAGTTTGATAGCATCAATATTAGGAATTATTGCAGGAAGATTTATACTTGGAGGATTTTTCTTAAATATGGAAATGTCATATTTTGAAATACCAGTATATAGCACAATAATAATTCCAGAAGTTTACTATTTAGCAGTAATTGTAGTTGTTTTAATAACAGTTGTAACCTATTTATCATGTAGAAGAATTTTAAAAGAGCCAGCAGTAGAATCATTAAGAGTTGAAGTGCCAAAAGTAAAAAGTACAAAATTTGATTTAACAACAAAAGGAATATTTAAAAAATCATCTATTTCAACAAGATGGAACTTAAGAGATATAGGCAGAAATAAAAGCAGAAGTCTAATGGCTATTGCTGGAATAATTGGTTGTACAATGCTTATAGTATGTGCATTTGGAATGTTAGACACAATGAATTCATATTTGAATTGGGAATTTGATATAATTAATAAATTTGAATATAAAATTTCTTTAGCAAATAATTATACAGATGATGAATTAAAAGCATTAGAAGAAAAATATGGAAATGCAACTAGTCAATCTTTAGGAATAGAATTAAAAATAGATGATAAAAAAGAAACAAACTCAATAGTAGTAAATGATGCAAAAGATTATTTAAAATATACAGATCATAATAAAAAATATATTGATTTAAAAGATGATGGTGTATATATTACAGAAAAATTAGCTGAAAAATATAATTTTAAAATTGGTGATAGCATAACTTGGCATATATTTGGAGATGATACATGGTATACTAGTAAAATAGTAGGATTAAATCGTGACCCACAAAGTCAAATTTTAAATATGACAAAAACATACTATGAAAGTTTAGGACTAAAATATAGAGCAGATTCAATTTATACAAATTCAGATTTAAGTGATGTAAAAACATTAGCAGGTGTAGATACAATACAAAATATATCAAATTTAAAATCTGGAATGGAAAGTATGATGCAAACAGTAAAAACTATGGTTGTATTATTGATTGTTGTTTCAGCAATATTAGGATTTGTTATTATATATAATTTAGGAATATTGTCATTTACAGAGAAGCAATATCAATTTGCAACATTAAAGGTTTTTGGATTTAAAAATAAACAAATAAAGAAAATTTTCATAAAGCAAAATCTATGGCTTTCAATAATAGGAATAATTATAGGATTACCACTTGGATATTTTATGATAGATTACATATTCAAATCAGCACTTGGAGATAATTATGATTTTTCAGCAACAATTAAATGGATTTCATATTTATGTTCTACAATTGGAAGTTTAATAGTATCACTATTTGTAAATAAAATTCTATCAAGAAAAGTAAATACAATCGATATGGTATCAAGCTTAAAAGGAAATGAATAGAAAAGAGATGAAAAAATGGAACTTGTAGTAGGATTAGCAATACCTTTTTTAGGAACAACATTAGGTTCTGCAATGGTATTTTTCATGAAAAATAAAATGAGTCAAAAAGTAGAAAAAATATTACTTGGATTTGCTTCAGGTGTTATGATTGCAGCATCAATATGGTCTTTATTAATACCATCAATAGATATGGCAGAAAATCAAGGTGTGGCTCCATGGATTCCGGCAACAATAGGATTTTTAGTAGGGATGTTGTTTTTATTAATTTTAGATAGTGTTATTCCACACTTACATTTAGAAAGTGATAAGCCAGAAGGAATAAAATCTAAATTAAAGAAAACAACAATGATGGTATTAGCAGTAACATTGCATAATATTCCAGAAGGAATGGCTGTTGGTGTAACATTTGCTGGTGCATTAATCGGAAATACTGGAATTGCAATGACAAGTGCATTTGCATTAGCAATTGGAATAGCAATACAAAACTTTCCAGAAGGTGCAATTATATCAATGCCATTAAAAAGTGAAGGAGTAACAAAGCCAAAAGCATTTCTATATGGAATGCTTTCTGGAATTGTTGAACCAATTGGAGCAATTTTAACAATATTATTAACAAATATAATAGTTCCAATATTACCATATTTATTATCATTTGCGGCAGGTGCAATGATATATGTGGTTGTAGAAGAATTAATACCAGAATCACAAGCTGGAGAACATTCAAATATAGGAACTGTTGGTGTTGCAATCGGATTTGTAATTATGATGATTTTAGATGTTGCTTTAGGATAATAATATTGACATTATTTTTATAAATAATTATAATAAGGTTGAAAAATGTAAGAAAGGAATGTGATTAAAAATGATTAAATTAGTATTAGTAAGACATGGTCAAAGTATGTGGAATTTAGAAAATAAATTCACAGGATGGACAGACGTTGAATTATCTGAAAAAGGAGTAGAAGAAGCAAAAGAGGCAGGAAAAGTATTAAAAGAACAAGGATTTCATTTTGATTTAGCATTTACATCTGTTTTAAAAAGAGCTGAAAATACACTTGACTACATTTTAAAAGAAATGGGAGAAGAAAATATAGAAATAAAAAGAAGTTGGAAATTAAATGAAAGACATTATGGTGCATTACAAGGATTAAATAAAGATGAAACAAAAGAAAAATATGGAGCAGAACAAGTTCTTTTATGGAGAAGAAGTACAAATGTAAGACCACCAGAATTAGAAGAAACAGATCCAAGATATCCAGGAAATGATCCAAAATATAAAGATTTAACAAAAGACGAATTACCAAAAACAGAAAATTTAATAGATACAATTAAAAGAGTTGTTGAATATTGGGATTCAGACATTAAACCAGAATTAGAAAAAGGTAAAAAAGTTATTATTGCAGCACATGGAAATAGTTTAAGAGGACTTATAAAATATCTAGATAACATGAGTGATGAAGATGTTATAAAGTTAGAATTACAAACAGGAAATCCAATTTGTTATGAATTAGATGATAATTTAAAACCAATTAGACATTATTATTTAAAAAAATAGTTGATAAGATTTTTCTGTTGTGATATAACTAAAATGTCAAATCTTATGAAAAGGTAGGTAATAAAAATGAATAATGAAATGTATGAAATTATGAAAGATAAAAGAGGATTTATTGCAGCATTAGATCAAAGTGGTGGAAGTAGCAGTAAAACATTAAAAGCTTATGGAATACCAGAAACAGCTTATAGTACTGAAGAAGAAATGTTTGATTTAATACATGAAATGAGAAAGAGAGTATTTACAAGTAAATCATTTACAAATGAACATATAATTGGAGCAATATTATTTGAAAAAACAATGCTTTCAAAAGTAAATGGAGAATTTACAGCAGATTACTTATGGAATGAAAAGAAAATAGTATCATTCTTAAAAGTTGATAAAGGATTAGCAGAACAAAATAATGGTGTTAAATTAATGAAACCAATTCCAGAACTTGAAACTGAATTAAAAGAAGCAGTTGAAAAACATGTATTTGGAACAAAAATGAGATCAGTAATCTACGAACCAAATGTAGAAGGAATAAAAGCAATAGTTGCACAACAATTTGAATTTGCAAAAACAATATGTGATGCTGGATTAGTTCCAATTATTGAACCAGAAGTAGATATAAATGCTCCTGAAAAAGAAAAATGTGAAGAAATGTTAAAAGCAGAAATAATCGAAAGATTAAAGACATGGAATAAAGAAGATAAAATTATGTTTAAATTCACAATTCCAACAATTGCAAATCATTATCTAGATTTATATGATTATGAATGTGTTGTAAGAATAGTAGCACTTTCAGGTGGATATGATATAGATAAAGCAGTTGAATTACTTGCTAAAAATAATAGAATGATTGCAAGTTTCTCAAGAGCATTATTACAAGATTTAAATGCAAACCAATCACAAGAAGAATTTGATCAAAAATTACATGATGTAATAGTTAAAATTTATGATGCTTCAATATCATAGAATATGAGTAAAAAACATTATATTTATAATTTAGATATAATGTTTTTTTATGTCCATATAATTACATAAAGTATTTACAGAAGTTGACAAAAGCCTAAAAAAATGGTAAAATAAAAAAGATGTTTTATAAAAAGGAGATTATAAAGTTGGAAAATATAAGAAATAAAATTATAACAATATCTGGAGAACCAGCAAGTGGAAAGTCAACAGTAGTAAAAGAGATAAAAAGTAAATATGAAAAACAAGGATTTAATGTTTATATAATATCTGTTGGTGATGTATTTAGAGAAACTGTAAAAAAAGAATATTTAAAAAGATATCCAGACAGAATAAATGTAAGTTTAGCAGACATTCAAAATGATAAAGAGTTTATGGCAAAATTGCAATCAATAGATGGATTAATTGATGATGAAATTGCAAGAAAAGGAAAAGAGATTAACGAAAAAGAAAGACCAAATGATGTTTATATTATAGATTCACGACTTGCATGGAGTAATGTACCAGATTCATATGCAATCAGATTAACTGTTAATGAAGCAATTGCAGGAAAAAGAGTATTTTATGATACAACACGTGGTTCTGAAGATCAATATGAGACAGTAGATGAAGCAATTCAAAAAACAAGAAAAAGAAAACTTGGAGAAATAGAAAGATATAAAGAAAAATATGGTATTAATTTATTAGATGAAAACAATTATGATTTAGTAGTAGACACATCATATACTAATACACAAGAATTAGCTGATATTATTGTTAGTGGGGAAGAAGCTTATAGAACTGGAAAATCTTATCCAAAATATTGGTCAAATCCAACTTGTGCGGAACGTTAAAAAGATATTAATTTTTTAATATCTTTTTTGATATTGAAGTTGTCAAAGAAAATGATTGACTTTTTGAGTATAATTTGATATAATATGCGCATATTTTATAGAAATGGAGGTAGGTCATAAAATGTATGACTACGAAAATTCTCGAGAAGCAGCAGGCCTTGAAAACATTGGCTGGAAGCTTAATCCGCATAAGCGGGTGATGCTCCAACTGAATGACGAGGACCTGGAGCTGAAGAAGAATGACATTTACAAAAAGCTTCTTAGCAACCTTGGCCATTATGAATGGGAAGAATGGACTTCTCGCATGTTGGCTGCTGCTATCCAAAATGCCAAGGCTATTGGAGCAAAACTGGTAGAGATTACTTCTCTCTTCCAATGTAGCTTGGTTGGCTGGGATAAGAAGTCTGAATATGTCAAGGATTCTTCGGACTTTGAGCGGCAGCTCAAAGAATGTATTTTCGAGGTTATTTCTGAGGATGATAAGGAACTTCGAGTGAAGTTCAAAAACGCCTAACCTCAAAAAAAGGCTTTCTGCACATTTTTGTGCAGGAGGTCTTTTTTTGTTCCATATTAAGAAAAAATTAAGTTGAAAAATCTCTATTTTTATGTTATATTAAAAAAGAAATAATATCGAATGAAAAAAGTAAGAGAGAAAGAAAAAATCATGAAAGAAAATGTGATAAAATTTATAAAAAACAATTGGAGATGGATGTTATTATTTATATGTTTAATAGGATTTTTAGCATTAGCTGAAGAGGTATTTCATCAAGAAATAATGAATGGAGATATAGTTGGATATGACATTGTATCAAAACTCTTCAAATTTAATGTATCAACTCCTATTGCTAAATTCATAACAAATTTTGGAGGTGCAATTTTTGTTATATCATTAACAACAATATTATTTTTTGTAATAAAAGATAAAAAAATAGGAATCTCAATAATTACAAATCTAGGAATTGTAACAATATTAAATCAAATTATAAAATTCATAATGCAAAGACCACGTCCAACAGAATTTAGAATTATAGAAGAAACAGGATATAGTTTTCCATCAGGACATTCTATGGTTAGTTTAGCATTTTATGGATATTTAATATATTTAATTTATAAATATATTAATAATAAACATTTAAAAAGAACATTAATTATAATATTAAGTGTTCTAATCTGTATTATAGGAGTGAGCAGAATCTATTTAGGAGTTCACTATACAAGTGATGTTTTAGGAGGATTCTTAATTTCATTTGCATATCTTATAATATATATAGAACTAGTAAATAAATTTGTATTGGAGAAAAATAAAGATGATAGAAAAGAGTAAAAATGTAATAACCAGTTTCAAATACGCATTTCAAGGAGTATTTTCAGCGATAAAAACTGAAAGAAATCTAAAAATACATATATCAATAATGATTTTAGTAATAATTGCAGGAATATTTTTAAAAATTAGTAAAATGGAATGGATAATATGTATAATATTATTTGGATTAGTAATCGGAGGGGAAATGTTAAATAGTGCAATTGAGACTGTTGTAGATATAGCAATGCCAGAGATAAATCCTAAGGCAAAATTTGCTAAAGATGTTGCAGCAGGAGCAGTTTTAATTTTTGCAATATCATCAGCAATTATAGGGCTAATAATATTTATACCAAAAATAATAGCAATATTATAAATAAAATGAGGTAATTAAGAATGTCAAATGTATGTGATTATATTAAATGGAGAGGAGATTTAGAATTAAGTCAAGCTGAATTTAACGAAATTGATAACTTAATTTTATCAAGATTTTCATACTTTCCATTTGATAAGATAATGAATTATAATGAAGTTATAACAATAAAAGAATTAGGAGAAAGATTTAGTAAGCAAGATATAAAAAAATTAACAATATTATGGAAAGATGATATAGAATTATTTCCAATAATGAGTAATTCAAAAAGATTTGGAACAATGAAAGCAACTAAATTCGTAAATAAAATAGAAGTTGAAAATGAAAAACAATTTTCAGCAATAACTATCATAATGCCTGACAATACTTTATATGTCTCATTTAGAGGAACAGACAATACAATAGTTGGTTGGAAAGAAGATTTTAATATGAGCTTTAAAAGTCATATTGCCTCACAAATATCTGCTAAAGAATATTTAAACATGATAGCAAAATTGTATCCAAACAAAAAAATAAGAGTAGGAGGACATTCAAAAGGTGGAAATATTGCAGTATATTCTGCAATATTTGCAACTCCTCAAATAAGAGATAGAATTATTAATGTGTATAATAATGATGGCCCTGGTTTTTGTGAAGATATATTAGAAACACAAGAATATCAGGAAATGATAAATAAAGTCCATACATATATTCCACAATCATCTATAATAGGAAGATTAATGAACCATAAGGAAAAATATACAATAATAGAAAGTACACAAAAAGGAATAATGCAACATGATTTATATAGTTGGCAGATATTAGGAAAAGAATTCATTACATTGCCTAATGTTACTAATGAAAGTGAATTTATAGACAAAACAATAAAAGAATGGTTAGAAAATGTTGAGCCAGCAAAAAGAGAACAAGTAATAAATGTAATATTTGAAATTTTAAATTCAACAGATGCACAAACTACAAAAGAATTACGAAAAAATTTATTCTCAAATATAAAAGTAATTTTAGAAAAATATAAAAATATTGATCCAGAAACAAAAGAAATGATAGCTCAAACAGCTAATGCATTAATTAAAATTGTAAAAAATAATTTAAAAAATACATAATAAGGAGCTTAGAAAATGCAAAATAAGAGTACACAAGAATTTGATGATATCATAAGAAACATCATAGAAAATCAAAAAGTTCAAGAAATGAAAAAATACAAACAACATTATGAAACAAGTACATTTGACCATTGTTATATGGTTTCATATTATTGTTATAAAGTTTGTAAAAAATTAAAATTGGATTATAAATCTGCAGCCAGAGCAGGAATGTTACATGATTTTTTTTTATATGATTGGAGAATAAAAAATGGCAGAAAAGGTTTACATGCCTTTACACATGGAAAAACAGCATGTAAAAATGCCTCTGAATTATTTGAATTATCTGAAAAAGAAAAAGATATGATTATAAAACATATGTGGCCTGTAACACCACAATTTCCAAAATCCAAAGAAGGTTTTATATTAACACTTATAGATAAACACTGTGCACTAGCAGAAGCTATAAAAGTACTAAAGAAAAATATACATAAAAATAAAGTTTGGAGATATGCTTATATATTTTTAGCAATGATTGTTTTAAAAATAAATAAAGGAAATAACTAAAAATAATATATTATTCTTCAAATTAAGTATACTATGATTTAGGGAGTAATTTAATGAAGAAAATTTTTGGAAGATTAATAATTGTTGCACCAGCTGTAATTATTCAGATTTTATGGATGAATTTTCTATACAATCAATTAAACAATTCTGCATTAGTAACATTATTATTAACAATATTAGCATTTTTATTTGTAATATATATAATAAATAAAAGAGACGAAACATCTTATAAAATCTTGTGGTTAATAACAATATTAACAGTCCCTGTTTTTGGAACTATTTTATATTTAATAATAGGAAATAAAAAAACAACAAAACCATTAGATAAAAAATTAAAAAGAGCTCAAAATACAATGAATTTTAATTTTGCTAATGAAAGAAATTATGAAACAGAATTAAAACAAGAAAATTTAAGATTATATCAAACCTTTAAAGCAATAAACAAATATACCAAATTTCCAATTTATAAAGCTGAAAATATAAAATATTATAAATTAGGAGATGAAATGTTTCCTGATATATTAGAAGAGCTAAAAAAAGCACAAAAATACATATTTTTAGAATATTTTATTATAGAACCAGGAATATTTTTAAATAGTATAATAGACATACTTGAACAAAAAGTAAAAGATGGAGTTGATGTAAGGCTAATATATGATGATTTTGGAAGTTTGCCTACATTTTCACAAAAAAATGTATATCAATTAAAGACAAGAGGAATAAAATGTATTTCATTTAATCCATTATTTTTCATAAAAGGAACATTAAATAATAGAGATCATAGAAAAATTTTAATTATAGATGGGAATGTAGCTTTTAGTGGTGGAATAAATTTAGCAGATGAGTATATCAACAAAAAGAAAAAATATGGACATTGGAAAGATATAGGCTTTAAACTTACGGGAACACCTGTAAAAAGTTATAATTATATGTTTATTGAATTTTGGAATGCATTTTCAAATGAAAAGATAGATTCAAATATAATAAACGAATGTTTATCAGAAAGAAAAAATGAAAATGGATATATTATATCATATTATGATTCACCAGCATATAAAGAACATATTTCAAATAACTTATATATAGATTTATTATCACAAGCTATAAATTATGCGTGGTTTTACACACCTTATTTGATAATAGGAGACTTTTTAATGGATGCATTAATAAAAGCAGCAGAAAGAGGTGTAGATGTTAGAATATTTATTCCAGGAATTCCAGACAAAAAGATAGTATATAGGTTATCAAAAAGTTATTATGCACCATTATTGAAAGCAGGTATAAAAATATTTGAATATACACCTGGATTTATACATGCAAAAGCTTGTTTAATAGATGACAATATTGGAACAATTGGAACTGTAAATTTAGATTATAGAAGTTTATTTCTACATTTTGAATGTAATTCATTATTTTATAAATCTTCAATATTAGATGAATTAAAAATTGACATGATAGAAACTCAAAAAAAGTGTAAAGAAGTAAAAGAAAAAGATATAAAAAAAGGATATTTCCATAGAGTATTTGATGCAATATTGAGAATATTTGCACCTTTATGTTAAAGCATAATATATGAAAGGAATAAAATTTAGAATGGAAAGAATAGATAAAATAATATCATCACAAGGAAAATACTCCAGAAGTGAAATAAAAAAGCTAGCAAGTCAAGGTAGAATAAAAATTAATGATAATATAGTAAAAAAAGTAAATGAAAAAATAGATATTGAAACATCAACAATTTATATAGATAATGAAAAACTAGATTTTAAAAGAAATATATATTTAATATTAAATAAACCAAAAGGATATATATCAGCAAGTGAAGATAAAAGTCAGAAAACTGTATTAGATTTAATTCCAGAAAAATATTTTAGAAAAGGACTATTTCCTGCAGGAAGATTAGACAAAGATACTACTGGAATGATGATTATTACTGATGATGGAGAATTTGCTCATAATATATTGTCTCCAAAAAAACATATTAAAAAGACTTATAGAGTAACAATAGATATTGATATAGATGAAAACATGATAAAACAATTTGAAAAAGGGATTGTCTTAAAAGATCATATATGTTGTCCTGCAATTATAGAAGTTCAAGATACTCATACAGCATTTGTAACAATAACTGAAGGAAAATATCATCAAATAAAGCGTATGTTTGGTTGTTTTGGTGCTAAAGTATTGGAATTGCATAGAATTACAATGGGAAACTTGAATTTGCCTGCTGATATTTCCGAAGGTTGTTGTAGAGAAATTACAGAACAAGAAATGAAACTATTAAAGGAGGTTTGAAAATGATCCAAAATGCTATATTATATGTTTTAAGAAAAAAGAAAAGAACCTGTATTCTTTTTATCATTTTAACAACAGTTTTATCTTTTTTATATTCAAGTCTAAACATAATGAAATTGAGTAACAATTTAGAAAATAATTTATATAAAATTTCAAATACATCTATATCAATAACACAAAAAGATAATCAAAATTTTGAAATAAATCAATTTAAAGAAATGGAAAATATACAAGAAATCAAAGAAATAATTCCTCAATATGATTGTTTAGCAAAAGCAACAAATGTTGAAGTTGTTGATGGAATTCAAAAAGTTGAAAGAGAAAATTTACCGGAACTATTAAAAAACACTTTTTCAATCGAATCTACAAATAGTACTAAAAATAATGTTTTATTTAATAGTGGGATTTTTACTATTATTGACGGAAGACATATTGAAAAAAATGATAGAGAAAAAATACTTATACATGAAGAACTTGCTAAAAAGAATAATTTGAAATTACATAGCAAAATTAATTTAGAATTAATAGATTTAGACAAATTAGATAATAATGAGGTCAAAAAAGAATATGAATTTGAGGTAATTGGCATTTTTACTGGAAAAAAGCAAGAAAAATATACAGGATTATCATCTGATTTTAGTGAAAATATGTTATTTATTGATTATGAATCAAGTCAAAAAGCATTAAATAAAACACAAAACAATAAAATTGCAAATAAGATTACTGTATATTCAGATAATTTTGAAGAATCCAATATATCTTTTAATAAAATCAAAGAATTAAAAATAGATTTAACAAAATATACAATTGAAAAAAATGATGGCATATTTCAAGAAGTATTAGAATCTGTAAATGGAATAAAATATATTATAAAAATTATGATATGTTCTATTATAATTAGTGGAGTAATAGTTCTTTCATTAATACTAATCTTGTGGTTAAGAGAAAGAATACATGAAATAGGAATATTATTATCAATTGGAACAAGTAAATTAAAAATTATATTTCAATTTATATTTGAGTTGATATTTATATCTTTGCCATCTATATTTGTATCATTTTTTTTAGGAAATATTATATCAGATCAGATTATAGGGACATTTATACATAATGATGATTCAACAATGATAATTCAAAATTTATTAAAAAATGATGATACAGTATCAAAATTAATTACATTTTTACAAAGTTATGGAATGTTATTAATAGTAATTTTTTTATCAGTTGCCATTTCATGTGCAATGATATTAATAAAAAAACCAAAGAAAATATTATCAAAAATAAGTTAGGAGAGTAGTATAATGAATATATTAGAAATAAAAGATGTAACATACAATTATTCAAATTCAAGGGAAAAGGTTTTATCATCTGTAAACCAAAAATTTGAACTTGGACAATTTTATGCAATAATTGGAAAATCAGGGGCAGGAAAATCAACATTACTTTCATTATTGGCAGGTTTAGATAAACCACAAAAAGGTAAAATTTTATTTAAAAATGAAGATATCGAAAAAACAGGATATACTAATCACAGAAAAAACAATATATCATTAGTATTTCAAAATTATAATTTAATTGATTATTTAACACCACTAGAGAATATTAGATTAGTAAACAAAAAAGCTTCAAAAGAAATTTTACTAGAATTAGGACTTAATGAAAATCAAATAAATAGAAATGTACTAAAATTATCAGGTGGACAACAACAAAGAGTAGCTATTGCAAGAGCATTAGTCTCAGAAGCACCAGTAATTTTAGCAGACGAGCCTACTGGAAACCTTGACAATGACACAGCTGGTGAAATAATAGAAATATTAAAAAAATTAGCTAAAGAAAGAAATAAATGTGTGATTGTTGTAACACATAGCAAAGAAGTTGCAAATTCTGCAGATATTATTTTAGAATTAAGTGGCAAAAAATTAAAGAAAATAAGTCAGATTAATTAGGAGGGTGGAGTTATGGTGAAAAATGCTTTTGCGTATGTGACTAGAAAAAGTTTAAAGTCAATAATAATATTATTAGTAGTTCTAGCTATGTCAGCACTTTGCCTGATTAGTTTGGCAATAAAAGATGCTACAGATAGAGCTTCAGAAGAAACTTTTAAAAATATAACAAATAGTTTTTCTATGGAAATAAATAGAAGAGTGAATTTTGGTACTCCAAGAGGAGGAGGAAATATAAAAGGAAAAGATATAAAAAAAATAGCTGAATCTAAAGATATTTACGATTATGTAAAAAGAATAAATAGTGTAGCCGATTTAGTTGATTATGATATTATAGAAACACAAGCCACAACTGTAAATCAATCATCTGAAAGAGCTCAAAATTTTAAAAGAACTGTTATGCTAACAGGGGTTAATAATTCACTAAAAGAAAATAAATTTGTTTCAGGAGTCTATAAACTAGTTGAAGGTGAACATTTAATCAATCAAGATAAAAATAAAATTTTAATGCATAAAGATTTAGCAAAAAAGAATAATTTGAAAATTGGTGATAAGATAAAAATAAAATCTAATTTATTTGATGCAGATAACGAAAAAGGAGCAAATGAAACAATAGAAGTAGAAATAAAAGGATTATTTGATGGACATAATAATAGTAATGTAACATCTGCTCAAGAACTTTATGAAAATACATTGATAACAGATCTTGATACAGCAGCTAAAGTTTATGGAAATACAGAAGATACTGCAGTATATCAAGATGCAACATTTTTTGTAAAAGGTGATAAGAATTTAGAACAAGTGATAAAAAATGTTAAAAAGCTTGATATAAACTGGAAACAATACACATTAGTTAAAAGTTCATCAAATTATCCTGCATTACAGCAATCAATATCTGGCATATATTCAATTGCTAATAAATTATTTATTGGTTCATTAATATTTGCAGGAATCATAGTTTCATTATTATTAATTTTATGGATGAATGCTAGAAAAAGAGAAATTGCAATTTTTCTGTCATTAGGAATATCAAAATTAACAATTTTTGGACAATTTTTAATTGAATTATTGTTCATTTCTATTCCAGCATTTGTAGGCTCTTACTTTTTGGCCGCTTACACAGGAAATATGCTTGGAAATAGTATACTGAATAAAGTTACCGAAAACATAACAAAACAATTAGCAAAGCAATCTGCATCAACTCAACTTGGAGGTGGAGCAGAAGTTGATGGTTTTAATAAAACTTTAACAAGTTTGAATATTAATATATCATCACAAACAATAATGTGTGTAATTTTATTTATGTCTTTAGTACTTATAATATCTTTAATAATATCATCAATAAATATTTTAAGGAAGAGTCCAAAAGACTTGCTAAGTGATGACTAAGATAGAGTTAAAGAAAATAATTGAATGTAGAGAATTTATAAATATAATTAAAAAATAGTAATTTGTAGGAAGGTAATTTATGAAAAAAAATTTAATAATTATAGGTATTCTAGTTTTAGTAATAATTGTATTATGGTTTGGAGGAGTTATTCCAAAACAAATAGGAAAAATATATGGAATAAAATACATGAAAAATAATTTTCCTGAAATGCAATTTGAGTATGTAAATATAGAATGGAATAAATATTATGGGGATTATATAATAACCTTTAAAGATAAAGAAAATGAATCTTATAGTTGTGTAATTGGTCCGAAATATTTTCCAATTAGTATAGGTCAAGGATTAAACATGATAATGGAAAAATATCAAGAAAAATATAGTTCAAATACAACTACATCATCTATTCCCGATGGAATGGATATAGAGGATAGAAAAAAAATTGATATTAATTTTTTAAATTTTAATAAATAAATGATGCAGGAAACGTAAAAACGGTTCTAAAACATCGAATTTTAAAAAGGAGGAAGAAAAATGGTAAAAATAAGACTACAAAGGGCAGGTAAGAAAAAAGCACCATTTTATCACATAGTTGTTGCTGATTCTAAATCACCAAGAGATGGAAAAATAATTGAACAAATAGGAACATACAACCCAATGACAGAACCATCTGAATTAGTATTAGATAGAGAAAAAGTAGCTCAATGGATAAAAAACGGAGCAAAACCAACAGATACAGTAAAACGTTTAATAGAAAAGGAGGCAAAATAATATGAAAGAAACATTAGAATTAATAATAAACAGCTTAGTAAACGATAAAGAAGCAGTTTCTATTAATGAAATAGACGGAGAAAAATCTGTTATATTTGAAGTAAAAGTAGCTGAAAATGATATGGGTAAAGTAATTGGTAAAGAAGGAAGAATAGCAAAAGCTATAAGAACAATTATGAAATCATTAGCAGCAAAAGAAGAAAAAAGAATTACAATAGAATTTATTGATTAAGGTATAAAAATATGGAAGAATATTTTGAAATTGGTCAAATAGTTAATACATCTGGACTAAAAGGTATTTTGAAAATAAAACCATTTACAGATGATATTAAAAAATTTAGTAATTTAAAAACGATATATATAAAAACTAAAAATGGTTTAACAGAATTTAAAATAGAACAAG
>OIZX01000602.1_pt1 | contig 23076 bp, 17 predicted proteins | sample 1588621 | NCBI WGS metagenome assembly OIZX01 (sample SAMN03283276) | human gut metagenome | biome: human-associated habitat; material: feces | host: Homo sapiens | place: Peru | collected 2012 | reverse complement strand
GCTGGAACACCTCCTTTTTGGGGTTTTGCTCCGACAGCGGAAGACGCTCTGTACAAGGTTTCGAGTTCGGAACTCTGTACTAATCTTTCATTATTATACAGGCTCTTAGCTCAGTTGGTTAGAGCGCTACACTGATAATGTAGAGGTCGGCAGTTCAACTCTGCCAGGGCCTACTAATCCAGAGTTTTCTGGAATAGTCCGGGGGTATAGCTCAGTTGGTAGAGCACCTGCTTTGCAAGCAGGGGGTCTAGAGTTCGAATCTCTATATCTCCACACGAAAAAGTCGGAACAGCATTCGCTGCTCCGACTTTTTTTGTGGAGATAATCCAACCCCAGTCGCTTTGCGACAGCCCCCTGAGGGGCATTGTGGAGCGTTACGCATTGATTAGTAGCGTTTTATGAAACCCTGCCAGTCTGTGCAGAATGGCAGGATTCGGTAAATATCTAATTTGTAATGAATTACTAATCACGCCCGGATGATCTCAACCTCGCCGTCGAGGCCGATCTTGATGATCTGGGAGGCGAGACCGGTGGCCCCGGCTTCGAGACGGGGATCAACGGTGTAGTCAACCGCGTTTTTGATCTCGTCGGAGATGTCGGCGAATTTCTTCGGTGTAGGCTCACCGGAGATGTTGGCGGAGGTGGAGACGATAGGCCTGCCGAGCTTGTAGGTGAGCTGCTGGCAGAACTCCATCATCGGGATGCGGATCCCGACAGTGCCGTCCGCAGCCACGGTGTTGTGCGCCAAGTGGTAGCGGTCAGCCTTCCAAGGCTCTCCCTCTGCCGGTGCCGGGTAGGTTTTCGCCCCCGGGTAGATCAACGTCATCGGCCGATCGTTCACCTCGACCAGATCTATGGCCATCGGTGGAATCTCATTTACGTATAACGCTATCTGATCCAGACTGCTGGCCAGCAGTACGAGCGACTTGCTGTCCGAACGATGCTTGATCTCGTAAATCTTTGCGACAGCCTCAGGATTGGTCGCATCGCAACCTAATCCCCAGACCGTGTCGGTAGGGTAGAGGATGACTCCTCCGTCTCTAAGAACCTTCAACGTCTCGTTAAGGATCTCATCTATAGTCTTCTTTTGCATATTCATAAAATTATTCCATAAAGTGCAGGTAGCAGGCCGTCACCGCCGTCACTGCCGCCGTCTCTGTGCGCAGCCGGCTTGGCCCGAGGTGGACCGGCACGAAACCGTGCCCGACGGCCAGACGTGCCTCTTCCGGAGAGAAATCCCCCTCGGGGCCGATCAGCACCGTGACCGCCGAATCAGATGGGAGCCCTTCCAGCACATCCTTGATTGATCGCCTTAAAGTCTCACCCTCAAAACAGTAACAGATCATCTTGACACCGGAATCCCCGGAATGTCCCAGGATGAAATCCCGTACGGAGACCGGTTCCTCCACCAGCGGCAGTTTCGCCTTCAGGCTCTGCTTCATCGCCGAAAGCGCGATCTTGCGGGACCTTTCCGCCTTGAACGCCTTCCGCTCGGAACGCTCCCCGATGACCGGCGAGACCACGTCCACGCCAAGCTCCGTGGCCTTCTCCACGAACCACTCGAAGCGATCGTTGTTCTTCGTCGGGCACACCGCCATATTCAATGAATATGAATGCCCACCCCATCCGGGAACGGTTTCCAGGATCTCCGCCGCGGCTCCTTTGGGCGAATCGTCGCTCAGGCGGCAACGGTACATATTCCCGATGCCGTCCACAACGGTGACCTCGTCCCCGACACGATGCCGGAGCACCCTCACGCAATGCGCGCTCTCGTCCGCGTCCAGAAGAGCGAGTCCGCCATTTATTTCGTTAGCATAGAAAATCTCCATACTGCAAAGATACAACATTGAATAATAAAGAGTAACTTTGCGCCTATGAAAAAACGTTACGAATCATTGGATGTCCTTAGAGGACTGACAGTCGCTTTTATGTGCATCGTCAACAATCCGGGCACGTGGGCGCACATATTCCCGCCGCTCAAGCACGCCGGTTGGGACGGTTGCACCCCGACGGATCTTGTGTACCCGTTCTTCATCTTTTGTATGGGATGCGCGATGGCGTTCTCTTTCTCAAAGTACGAGATAACGACCGCCAAGGCTTATCTGAAGGTGTTGAAAAGGGGCGCGCTGATCTTTCTGGTCGGCTTCGCGCTGAACCTGTACCCGTTCTTCCCGACCTCGCTCCACGACGAGACCTGGTCCTTCGGCCAGAACTACCTCTACTGGCTTCAGCATAAACGAATATTCGGGGTTCTCCAACGAATAGGTATGGCGTATGCCATCGCCGGCTGCCTTGCCCTGTGGCTTAAAAAGCCAAAGAAGATTCTGGCCGCGATCGCGACGCTTTGCGTGACTTACACGGGAATATTACTGATCTTCGGCCGTGAGCCCGGCGCGTTCTCCCTCGAAGGCAATGTCTCGATGAGAATCGACACCTGGCTGGTCGGCGGCAACCATTGCTACCACGGCTACAACGGGACCGATTTCGACCCGGAGGGTGTCCTCGGCTCCATGACCGCGGCCTGCTCCTGCCTTCTCGGCTACCTGATCGGCTCGATGATCCACGCCTCCCAAAAGAATATGTCCGCTACCAACTGTTCCCCTGACAGGGTTGTCAACAGGACTTTTGTCTATGGATGCCTGTCCTTGATCCTCGGTGTGATCCTCAGCATCTGGGTTCCGATCAACAAGCCTCTTTGGTCAGTCTCCTACGTCTTCTACGCCGGAGGCTGGGCGATGCTCGCCCTGGCTTTCCTTGCGTACTTGCTTGACGTGAAGGGGTATGAGAAACCTTTCGTTCCATTCAAGGCCATGGGCATGAACGCGTTGATGGCGTTCGTGTTCTCCGGAGTCATCGCCAAAAGCTACGGATTCTTCGGTTTCGCCCCGGGCCACTACTTCGGCGCCAATGAATATACCTCCCTGTTGTGGGCCTTCATATTCGTCACCATCATATTCACCCTTCTGTGGATTCTCTACAAGAAGAAGATTGTGATTAAACTGTAACTAAAATGTACATCGGATTGATTTCCGACACTCATGGAGTGTTCGCTGATGATGTGAGGGCGTTCCTTGAGCCGGTGGACCAGATCTGGCACGCCGGAGACTTCGGCACGCTTCAGTGCGCACGGGACATCGCCGCGTTCAAGCCTTTGATCGGAGTCCACGGCAATTGCGACGGACTTGATGTGAGACAGGAATATCCCGCCTTCCAGAACTTTGAGTGTGAGGGCATGAGAATCCTGATGACCCACATCGGTTTACGGCGCGGCAGCTATTGGGCCTTCAATCCGCACCAACCTATGTACGATCTGCGGGCAAAGGCTCTTCTTGACTCATATCATCCGGACATATTCGTCTGTGGGCACACGCATATTCCTCAGGTATTCAGGGACAAAAGAAATGGTTTTCTCTTTATGAATCCGGGCGCGTGCGGCTTCCAAGGCTCTGGAGACGTGCCTCGTCTGGCGCTTCGCTTTCATATTGTAAGCGGAGAAATCTCCGGTTTGGAGAAGAGTGAGTTGCCAAGAAGATCGATTTAGATAAAATTTTTATAAAAAAATATTGTAAATTTCAGAAAACTATGTACTTTTGCGGTCAGAAAAACGTGAGTAGAGTAACAATAGTTTTTTATTTATAATTATTATGAAGAAGGTATTTATGTCTTTCGCAGTTGTAGCTCTTATGGTAGCTGCTTCTGCTTGCGGTAACAACGCGAAGAAGGCCGAGGCCGCTGAAGGTGAGGCTACAGAGACTGCAGTTGAGGCTGCAACTGACACAACAACCGCTTGCTGCGACTCAACCGCCGCTTGCTGTGATTCAACTGCTACAGCTGAGTAATTTCAGCCGTTGATTCCCGAAAGGGATTTTGTGCGGTGTCCGGGTCCAAACCCAGATACTGCAATTTTTTTTGTCTTCCCCCGTCCTAATGTCTATCTTTGAATATTGTTCGGTCGCGGACACTCGCTTTGTCGCCTGGGCACTGAACCTGTGGTTCGCAGACTCACCAACCGACGTTTGGCATAGGCACTACCTTTGCCGGTAACTGAATTTACCTTCCTTTGGCCACAGAGCCTGTCGAAGTGCCAACCGAACGATATGTAATATTGATGAATATGAAAGAGAAAACAGTCTGGTTTTGTTCCAATTGCGGTAATGAATATCCCAAATGGATGGGACGCTGTCCCGCCTGCGGGGAGTGGAACACGATGGTGGAGCAGAAAGTCGTCACAGGTGGCTCCAGGAAGTCAACCGTGGCGGACACCGTCCCAGGCGCCAGCCGCAAACCTCAGAAACTGAACGAGATTGATTCCCGTTCAGAGGCGAGGCTTTCCCTGAACAATGAGGAAATCGACAGAATCCTCGGCGGCGGCATCGTGGAAGGCTCTCTTGTACTGATCGGTGGTGAGCCGGGAATCGGCAAGTCCACCCTTTCCCTTCAGATTCCGCTCGGTTGCCCGTCACTCAGGACGTTGTACGTCACTGGAGAGGAAAGCCTGCGTCAGGTCAAGATGCGTGCCGACCGTCTGGGCGGTGATGCCTCCAACTGCCAGATCTACAGTGAGACGTTGATAGAGAATGTCGTTGCCCAGGCTCGTGAGATCAACCCGGACCTGATGATTGTGGATTCTGTCCAGACAATGTTCTCGCAGACTGTTGACTCCACTCCGGGATCCGTGACCCAGATCAAGGAGGTGGCCGCGATCCTTCTGCGGTTCGCCAAGGAGACCGGCATCCCGGTCATCCTGATCGGACATATTACCAAAGAAGGCTACATCGCCGGCCCGAAGATCCTGGAACACATTGTGGATGTGGTTCTTCAGTTCGAGGGCGACAACCGAGGCTCGTACAGAATCCTGCGCAGCATAAAGAACAGATTCGGCTCGACTTCCGAGCTGGCTGTCTTCGAGATGACCGGCAAGGGACTCCGCGAAGTCTCCAACCCGTCCGAGTTGCTCATCCCTATGCACGAGGCCGGACTCAGCGGTACCGCCATCAGTGCGATGCTGGATGGAACGAGACCGTTCCTCTTTGAGGTACAGGCGCTTGTCAGCTCTGCTGTCTATGGCACGGCGCAGCGCTCCGCCACCGGCTTCGATGTGCGGCGACTGAATATGCTTCTGGCGGTCCTGGAGCGCAGGGCAGGCTTCAAACTCGCCCAAAAGGATGTTTTCCTGAATATGGCGGGCGGGCTCAAGGTCAGTGATCCGGCCTGTGACCTGGCTGTCATCTCGGCTGTTCTGTCCTCCAACTTTGATTTCGCCATTCCCTCCGACAACTGTTTCTCCGGAGAGGTCGGACTCAGCGGCGAGATTCGCCCGGTCGCCCAGATCGACCGCCGTGTAAGTGAAGCCGCCCGTCTGGGCTTCAAGAAGATATTCATTTCTTCGTTCGCCTCCTTGGACCTCAAACCGCAAGGCATCGAGGTTGTCAAGGTGGCTGACGTTCCCGCCCTCGTCCGAAGTCTCTTCAAATAACCTTCGGTCACTGAGCCCTATCGGTCACTGAGCCGGCTTCATCGGTCGCTGAGCCTGTCGAAGTGACTCGCCGCCCTCAGCATTGCGCCTCCATATTCGTAAATCGAAAAAAAATGCGTATATTCGCCAAGTTTTAAGTCTAAACAAAACGAGATATGAATCTTAGAGACATCAAGAAGGACATTGAATATGTCATCGGAGCTTTCATCGATGACTGCTCCCTCTTCAGCGCACTTAACCAGAAAGCTGACGATGAGGCTTTGGGCGGACTCTTCGACGAGGCTGTCAAACTCTACAATGACCTCAGGGACAAAGTGAACGCAAAGGTGGAAGGCAAGAAGTCCGCCTACTATGCCGGAATCCGCAAGGAACTCCTTGAGAAGACTGACGCTATGTATCAGAAGCTCAGCGAACTCATCAAGGCGACCGCAAAGTAACCGTTCTCTTTGCAGAAAAATATTTGGGGAAGACCGGATGGCCTTCCCCATTTTTGTTCGTTTTCGTGAAGCCTAATACTCTGTTTTGATTTGTTTGTTTGAAGATTGTTCACTTCAAAGAACATTTCAAACGAATCAAAAGCGGATTCTAAATGTTGCCCTCCACGGATTATTTCCCTGCCAGATGCTTCTCCCAAGCCCAGGCCGCGGCCAACGTGTCCTCGATTGACCTCTCCGCTTTCCATCCAAGCTCGTTGTTGGCAAGTGTAGGATCCGCCCAGATCGCGGTAACGTCTCCGGCCCTGCGAGGCGCAAACTTATAGTTCAGTTTCAAGTTGTTGGCTTTCTCAAACGCAGTGATGAGTTCCATCACCGACAGCGGCTTGCCGGTACCGATGTTGAAGATCTCATATTCCTTCTTCATCTTGCCGTCGAGCATCCTGCGCACCGCGAAGACGTGCGCCTTCGCCAGATCCACGATGTCGATGAAGTCCCTCTGGCACGTTCCGTCTGGAGTAGGGTAGTCGTTGCCGAAGACGGAGAGGCACTCACGCTTGCCGATGGCGGTCTGGGTGATGAACGGTACCAGATTGTTCGGCACGCCGCGCGGCAGCTCGCCGATCAGCGCTGACGGATGCGCTCCTACCGGATTGAAGTACCTCAGAGCGATACCCTTGACATTTGAATATGCCTTCACGGAGTCCCGCAGGATGTCCTCGCACATCTGCTTCGTGTTGCCGTAAGACGATGTGGCTGGCTGCCTTGGCGACTCCTCTGTCACCGGAAGCTTCTCCGGCTCGCCGTAAACCGTCGCGGAGGATGAGAAAAGAATATTCTCGCATCCGTGCTTCCTTGCGGTCTCGATGACATTCATAAATGACTCCAGATTGTTCCTGTAATATTTCAGTGGCTCGCTGACGGACTCTCCGACGGCCTTGAACCCGGCGAAGTGGATGACAGCGTCAATCTTGTTGGCCGTGAACAAAAGTTCCGTCGCAACAGGATCGCAGAAATCCATCTTCACGAAAGGGATATCTTCCTTTCCGGTGATCTTCTTGACACCCTCGTAGCAGGTCTCATCGCAGTTGGACATATTATCGGCCACGATCACATCGTAGCCGGCCTCGATAAGTTCCACGGTGACGTGGCTTCCGATAAATCCGGCACCGCCGGACACAAGGACGCATTTTTTCATATTCAATGACAATTTGATTCAAGTTCGTTCCGCATAAGCGGTTTTACATCCTGCAAATTTAGCAATAAAACACTATTTTTGTACTCTTGCCGTTTCTTGTTTTCATTCGTGTGTGTCGGAACGGCTTGAAATTCAAAAAGACTGCTGTTATGAGATTTGGAATATTCATAAATTCTTGTGTTTGCGCTTTGGTGATGTCTGTTGCCATCGCCCCTTCCGCCGTGGCCCTTCGGCAAGCTCAGGGACCATCCGGTTCCTTGGTCACCCCTTTGAGCATCGATTCCGCCCCCTTGGACACTGAGCCTGTCGAAGAGTCCGCATCCCTATCCACCACGGTCACTGAGCCTGTTGAAGGACCTGCGTCCCTACCCGTCACGGTCACTGAGCCTGTTGAAGTGGCCTCCTCCCCGCAACTGCATTCCACAAACAAGGCGCGATCCAAGACCAAAGCCCAGAGATATGTCGAGTCAATCTCCCGAAGCGAATCCCTGAAATCCTCCGTCCTCGGGGTCCTTGCCCTGACCGAAGGCGGCGACACCCTCGCCTCCTGGAACAGCGGCCAGAGGATGGTCCCCGCCTCGACGATGAAGTTGATAACCACCGGCCTGGCCATCCATCGCCTCGGTTCCGACTTCAAGTACGTCACTCGCATCGGTTACAGCGGATCCATCAAGGACGGAATCCTTGACGGCGACCTATATATAGTGGGCGGCGGTGACCCGACCATAGCCTCGAAAGACTCGATCGCCATCCCCCGCGCCAAACTTTTCGCCCAGTGGAAATCGTTCCTGGACAAGGCCGGAATCAAGAAAATCAACGGCAAGGTGATCGGCGACGGCCGCTATTTCGACGGCCCGATCGAGCACGACACATGGAGCTACCAGGACATCGGCACAGCCTACGGAGCCGGCGGCAACGGCCTCTGCTTCTACGAGAACGCCCAAGACTTCCGCGTGAGCGCCGGCCCGTCCGTCGGCTCACCCGTCAATGTCACGGTCTCCTTCCCGAACACCCCGTGGATGAGGTATGAATATCCCTGCAGAACCGCTCCCGCCGGCACCGGCGACCAGCTCTACCTTTTCAACTCCGAATTCCTTCCTTACGCCGAGATCCGCGGCTCGTTCGCCATCGACCGCAAGCCCAAAACCGAGGAGTTCAGCAACAAGTTCGGAGCCTACACCTGCGCCCATTATTTCTGTGAATATCTGAAATCCAGCGGCATCCCAGTCTCCGAAGGCCCCGCCGACATCCGTCTCGGCCGCGTCCGCTCCAACCTCTCTTCCAATGAATATGCCCCCTACGCCTCCAGAGTGGATGACCTGAATATGCTCGGTCAGACATATTCCCCGTCCCTTAAGCGCATAGCCCGTGAGACGAACCTGAAAAGCGACAACTTCTACGCCGAGACCCTTTTCCGGACCCTTGGCCGGAGGTTTCATCATTCCGCCTCCTACGATTCCTCTTATGTGACTGTGAATGAGGTGATGAAGAACATCGGTGTCAGCGCCGATGATGTCCGTATAGTTGACGGTAGCGGCCTCGCCCGCCACAACTACATCTCCCCGTCCTTCTTTGTGCGTTTCCTTTCCGCTATGATGGACAGTCCGTCCTTCGCTGACTACATCCAGACCATAGGCCAGCCAGGAAACCGTCATTATGAATCCCGCCTGAAGGATGCCCCGGCCACCGTCAAGTCCCGTGTCCACCTGAAGAGCGGCTCGATGAACGGTGTCCGTTGCTTCAGCGGCTACATCGAACCCTCCACCGGCTCCAAGTCCGACACCATCATCTTCTCCATAATGACCAACAACTCCCTCGCCCCCGCCTCCCGCATCGACCCCCTGATCGACCGCATAATCACCCTCCTCGCCGCCGACAACTGATCCGCCCTCATAGCCCGATCTCAGTGACCTGACAGTGAACGTACCTTAACTGTCTGGTGTTTAGTGAGATCTGAAATCCTGCCGGTCATTTCAAGAGGCCAGGATTCCATAATATGTTGGGACATAGTCAGTGAAGCTTCACAGTCTGAACCTCAGTACGTTATGAGATCCTGCCCTCTATTTTAGGAGACCAGGAATCCATAATTGGTTGGAACAGAGAGTGTGAAACCCCACAGCTTGAGTCTCAGTACTTTATGGAATCCTGCCAGTCATTTTGGAAGGCCAGAAATCCGTAATTGGTTGGAACAGAGTGTGTGACGTTCCACAGGTTGAAGGTCAGTGCATTATGAAGTTCTGCTCTCTGGAATTGACTACCAGTAATTTATAAGTAACGAACCCATGATGTTTTACGGTCCACACTCTTGCTAATCATAGATTAATTTCCCATATTTGTGAAGCATCGTTCTCTGGTCTGGAATCAACCAGTCCACCTGAAAGAATGATGTGGGTTAACTATGTAAAACTTTTAAAGAGGGGAAGGCTATGAGGCGTCGAAAGTTTCTGTCCGGTTCACCGAACCACATTTATCAACGGTCACAGAACGGTTCTGTGATATTTTACAGTCTGGAGGATTGTCTGGTTTATTTCACTGTGTTCTGCACCTGCGCCAAACGGTACGGAGTGACAGTTCTGGGTCTGTGCGAGATGTACGATCATATTCATCAATTGGTTGAGGCTCCGGATTTACCTACGCTCAGCGGGTTCGAAAGAATGGTGAATATGACGTTCTCCTATGAATATTACGGTGACTTGAAGCGGGGGGCTGAGGGCTTTGTGTCGGATAGGAACATCACTTCCGGTTCTGTAAGCGTCACGATCCCGAACATTGGCCATCTGTTTCAGTCTCCATTCGGAAGCGCTCCGAAAATCGGAAACAAAAAGATAAGGACCAGCATTGCCTACCTTTATAACAATCCGGTTGAGAGGAATATCCATCAGGAGGCGATCAAGTGGCGATGGAACTTTCTGGCCTACGCGTTTTCCGATCATCCGTTTTCGGAAAAGCTGTCGCGTAGAGTGGCCTCGACCAAGATGCGTAAAAACCTCAAGGAGATTGAAGGATGTTGTTCACGGGGCAGCTACCTGAGGTACCCTCAACTTCACAGGATGTTTGATGGCCTATCACCTGAAGAGAAAAACCAACTTATCGATTTCATTGTCATTACCTATAATGTTATTGAATATGACAGGCTCTCTTCCTATTATGGAAGTCCGGAAAAGATGTTGCTTGCCATCAACTCCAACACCGGCAGTGAATATGACATCAGGGAGGAACGGCATCATAATCCGGACACCTCCTACGGTCAGATGATGAATTATGTTGTCAGGTATGACTACGTCACCAGGGCCAAGGATGTCATCCTACTGCCCATCAAGGAGAAAAACGTCCTTATGCGGATTCTGGTCCGTGACACGATGGCCGATGAGTGGCAGGCCCTGAAGTTCCTCGGAATGGATCTCCCTTCAAGGTAGTGCAACGGTTGGGGCTTGGTTTGGAACTCCACTCAAGACGGCGCTACGGTCTTTTGGTTGGAAACGGCTAAGGTCGCTATGTAGCACTTGGTTTGGAACTCCACTCAAGACGGCGCTACGGTAGAAAATGATAACCGTGCACTTAATTGTCTGGCGTTTAGAAAGATCTGAAGTCCTGCTGGTCATTTTAAGAGACCAGGAGTCCATAATTGGTTGGAACTTGGAGTGTGGTGCCCCATGGCTTGAAGGTCAGCGCGTTATGAAGCCATGCCATCCATTTGGGGAGACCAGAAATCCGTAATTTATTAATATGTATCGTAAAAAGAGTTCGCCCACCATACATATTCTGGGATGAGATATGAGACCTGTTGAGCATAGATTGCCACGATTTGCGGAAAATGAAATTGCCGTTGAATGTCGCTTGTTAATTCAACGAGCCTAGAGACGAGTTGATTAACAGGTGATGAACTTGCTGAATCAACGGGCTGCGTAAGGTGGAGATGATTCCGGAGCCATCGGCGTCTATGTGGCCGATGTGACCGACAATGCGGGTGTCGCTTACGGGCTGTGACCGCACTAATTCCGCGGAAAGTAGAACGGGCTGCGTAAGGTGGAGATGATTCCGGAGCCATCAGCGTCTATGTGGCCGACGATGCGGCGGGCGCGGACAGGCTTGCGGTTGTAGAAATCGGCAGCGCTGGAATCCAATGAGTTGACACGCACGACCTGGGCGGAGTGGATGAACTTGCCGTCACCGATGTACATCCCCACGTGCGTGATCCGCTCCCTGGTGGTGTCGGTCGCGGCCTTGCCCCAGAACAGAAGGTCGCCAGGAAGCAGACCGCTCCAGTCAACATCCCCGTTGTCCTTGAATATTCCCACATCCTCTCCGATCCTTGCCTGCTGGGAGGCGTTGCGCGGCAGGAGCACTCCGTTGGCGAAATATACGCTGCGGGTGAATCCGCTGCAGTCCACATTCTTGATGGACGTACCGCCCCACATATATGGAACGCCGAGGAACCTGTAGCCCGTCGCCAGAAGATCCTGCCTGAAATCATCCCCGGCCAAAGTCCTGTCCTTTCGGTCTTTGGCCCATTTATAGAACACGGCTACATCCTTCGCCGGAACGTAACCAGTCTTCCCGGACGGAAGCACGACACCGGCGAACTTCTTCTTCAGGACGGCACGGCCTTCCTCGTAGCCTTTGTAGCGGCCGCTCGTGTGCGTCTTGACACCGTACATAATCCTGACCACGTCTCCGAGCACGAAATCGGTGATGATCCTGGAATCCACCGAAGGCTCCTCGTAAATGTGTGATAAAGCCGCTGTGCAGATGTATTTCGGAGCCTCAAGGTAGTCCAGAAGCTCTTCCTCGCTCATCGGAACAAGCCCCATCTCATTGACCCAGGCCGTGTAAGGTTCCGGACCCTTTATCTTGACCCAGTAGCTTGACTTGTCCAGGACCTCGACCACCGTTCCCATCAACGCCTGGTCTCCAAGCTCGGCGGCGTAGTCAGGTGCCTCACGCATAAAGTTGGCGGAAAACTCAACCACGGCCCATTTCTTAGGTGCTTCCTGCGCTGAGACGACGCAATTGAATGACAGGGCGACCGCGGCGGCGGAAGACAAAATTTTCAGGAATATGTTCATATCGACATCTGTTTATAATCAATAAACTGTTCTGTTTGAAATGTCTTTTCGAGGTTCAAACAAATCAAAAACATTCTCTTTCCGGAACCAATGACAGTTCCAACTTGTAAAAATATTCACAATTCATTAGTTTTGCAAGGAATATGTCGCACTTTTCAGCGGCACGTGTCAGGGAAAAGGAATTTAGCAAGGGGATAGGACAATCACATCCAGACGTGGAACAGGAATTCTCCTTAATGGATTTCTTTGAAAACCGAATGTCCGGAATAGGATAATCACATTTGAACGTGAAGCGGAAGAGGACGCGAAGGAAAAATGAATCGGTAGAAGTCGGGCTGCATTATGTTTGGTTTTTCAGAAGGGAAAAGATATAATTCGTTCGTGGGTTATTACCGCCGCAGGTACGGTGAGAGACTCCAGAAGCTGGTTCTGGACGCTGGATTCTCGTGCCCTAACCGGGACGGAACCGTGGGGCGGGGAGGGTGTACCTACTGTGACAACGCCGCCTTCCATCCTGGCTACAGCACTCCGGGCAAGCCGCTTCTGGCCCAGATAGACGAAGGAATCACGTTCCAAAAGGTGCGCTATCCGAGAGCGAGGCACTATCTGGCATATTTCCAGACATATTCAAACACATACGGTTCTCTTGAGCGGTTGAAGGCTCTTTACGAGGAGGTCCTGAGGCATCCGGAGGTGGTGGGAATCGTGATCGGCACGCGTCCGGATTGTGTCGATGAGGTGAAGCTGGACTATCTGGCTGATTTGGCGGCGGGGCGTGTACTTCCCGGGTGGCAAAGGTCCCTTCGGCAGGCTCAGGGACCAAACGATCAGGCTCAGGGACCGACCGCCCAGGCTGCGGTTCCGGCCCAGGCCAAGATATCGGCCCAGACCACATTCTCCGTCTCGGCCGATTCGATATCGGAGTCAACACCTCCGGTCGCAGAGCCTGTCGGAGCGACAGAACTAACAGCCCCCATAGTGGTGGTAGAGTACGGCATCGAATCCTGCTACGACAGCACCCTGCGCCACATCAACCGCGGACACAACTTCGAGTGCGCCCGCAAAGCCGTGGAAATGACCGCCGAAAGAGGCATCGACACCGGAACCCACTTCATTCTCGGCCTCCCCGGCGAGACCAGAGAGATGCTCCTCGACCAATGCGGCCTTATCTCCTCCCTCCCGCTGCGCTCCGTCAAATTCCACCAGCTCCAGATCGTCAGAGGCACAGTGATGGAAAAGGAATATGCCGCCGACCCCTCAGCCTTCTACCGTCCCGGTCTTGATGAATATCTTGACTTTGTCATCGACATCCTCGAACGCCTGCGCCCCGACCTTTATATCGAACGGGTCGCCGGCGAGGTCCCGCCCCGCTTCGTGAACGACACCCCTTGGGGACTCGTCCGAAACTTCGAGATCCTCCGCCTTCTGGACAAACGTCTTGAGGAACGGGACACGTGGCAAGGCCGTTTATATTCAAAGCCTTGATTAATCGGCTGGCACAACTTTCGCTTGCCGGAAGGCCGGCTGTCGGGCCGGAAGCCGAATTTTTTGAGGCCATAGAGGCAGAACAACCCTCCGGCCAAGCCAACTATTGCGTGAAAATTCTTATATTTGTCAAATTTATTTGATTACAATGGCGAAGTTTGTAAACCGAGAGATTCCTGAAGGCCTCACCTTCGATGACGTTTTGCTGGTTCCGGCACATTCCGATGTACTTCCTCGTGACGTGGATGTCACAACAAATTTCACGACTGACATCAAGCTCCACACCCCGATCGTGTCGGCCGCGATGGACACAGTCACAGAAGCCGATCTTGCCATAGCGATGGCGAGGGCCGGTGGTATCGGTGTGATTCACAAGAATATGACCATCGAGCAGCAGTGCGAGCAGGTGCGTCACGTGAAGAGGGCTGAGAACGGAATGATCTACGATCCTGTGACGATCAGCCCGGACGCGAATGTCGGCAACGCCCTCGCGATGATGAAGAAGCATCACATCGGCGGCATTCCTGTCGTGGACGCCAACGGCTTCCTCATCGGAATCGTCACTAACCGTGACTTGAGGTTCCAGGAGGATATGCAGCTGCCGATTTCCGAGGTTATGACAAAGGAGAACCTCGTGACCGCGCCTAAGGGCATCACCCTGGCCGACGCCACGAAGATCCTCCAGCACAGCAAGGTCGAGAAGCTTCCTGTTGTTGATAATGGCGGCAAGCTCGTCGGCCTGATCACCTACAAGGACCTTATGAAGATCAAGGACAACCCTATCGCCTCCAAGGACAGCAAGGGCCGCCTCCTCGTCGCCGCCGCCGCCGGAATCAAGTCCGACACGCTCGACAGGATCGGTCTTCTGATCGACGCCGGAGCCGACGCTGTCGTCCTCGACACCGCCCACGGACACTCCGAAGGTGTGCTCAGGATGATCAAGAAGGCCTGCGACGCCTATAAGGATTTCCAGATCATAGCCGGAAACGTAGCCACCGCCGCCGGTGCCAAGGCTCTCGCCGATGCCGGAGTCAAGGCCGTGAAGGTCGGAATCGGCCCGGGCTCGATCTGCACCACGAGAATCATCGCCGGAATCGGCGTGCCGCAGCTGACGGCCGTAATGGAGGCCGCATATGCCCTCAAGGGAACGGGCGTGCCTGTGATCGCTGACGGCGGTATAAGATATTCAGGAGACATCGTCAAGGCGCTTGCCGCCGGTGCCAGCACCATCATGGCAGGCTCCCTGCTCGCCGGAACGGAGGAATCCCCAGGCGAGACAATCATCATGAACGGCCGCCGCTTCAAGTCCTACCGCGGAATGGGATCCCTCGAAGCGATGGAGCAAGGCTCGAAGGACAGGTATTTCCAGGACATGGAGTCCGACATCAAGAAGCTCGTACCAGAAGGAATCGTGGCCCAGGTGCCTTACAAGGGAACCGTCTCAGAGGTTGTCTATCAGCTTGTCGGCGGACTCAGGGCCGGAATGGGCTACTGCGGAGCGCATACTGTCGAGGAACTCAGGAACGCCCAGTTCGTGCGCATCACCAACGCCGGCTTCCTTGAGAGCCACCCACACGATGTGACCATCACCAAGGAAGCCCCTAACTATTCCCGCTAATCAATGATGCTCAGGAGGTTCCGCATATTCGTGATGGCCGTCGCCGTTGCCGCCCTTCCGTCCTGCAAGGCAATATCCTCGCTGATTCACGACGGGGAGGTTGTCGCCAGGCTGGGAGACCATAAACTCTATCGCTCGGAACTGGACGATGTGATCCCCAAGGGCACGTCTCCGGAGGACAGCGTGAACCTTGCGAACCTCTACATCAACTCGTGGGTGAAGGACAAGGCTTTCCTCGACATAGCCCAGCAGCGTCTCTCCAAGGAGGAAAAGGATGTCTCGAAGGAGCTTGAGGCCTACCGCCAGTCGCTTCTGCGGTACCGCTACGAGCAGCGCTACATCAACGAGCGCCTCGACACCACCGTCTCAAAAAAGCAGATTGATGAATATTATGGCTCCCACAAAGAGTCCTTCAAGCTGGAGCGGCCGATCCTCAAAGCCCGTTTTATGAATATTCCGAAAGATTCTCCGAATCTTCAGAAGATCAAGAAGCTGATGTCTTCGGACAAGGTTGAGGACGTGGTGGCCGCTGACAGCATCGCCTTCAATTCGACCCAGCGTTACCATGACTATTCCAATGGCTGGATAGACGCGGTGAAACTGGCCGCCGAGTTCGGTGTGGACTATGTTCAGATGCTCTCACAGCGTAGCGGCAACTTCATAGAGATGCCGGACGGGGATGCCAACATCTCTGTCGCGTTCATAGTGGATTACCGGAGGGCCGGGGAGATCGCTCCGGTGGAATATTGTGAGGACAGGATAAAGGACATCATCATCAGCGGAAGAAAGCACGAGCTCCTGGCCGGTTTGGAACGGGACTTGATAGAAGACGCCAAGGTTAAGGAGAATTTTGAAATATATTCGAAATGATAAAGAAAACAGCAATCACCATCTTCGCCCTCGCAGCGACCTGCGCGATGGCTTCTGCCCAGAAATACAAGTACGTTGACAAGACCGTCGCCGTTGTCGGCAACGAGGCGATCATGATCTCCGACATCGAAGGGGCGGTCAAGGACCGCAGCGCCCAGGGCTTTTCATCAGACAGGAATGTCCGCTGCGAGGTGCTGGAATCGATTCTCGAATCGAAGATATTCCTGATGCAGGCCAGGATCGACTCTCTCACGGTCAATCAGGACATGGTTGAGGGAAGCCTTTCCCAGCAGGCGGACAGGATGCTGACCTACCTCGGCGGCGAGGACAAGGTTGAGGAATATTTCGGCAAGCCTCTCTACCGCCTCCGTCAGGAATGGCGCAAGCAGTACGAGGACATGAGCCTCACACAGCAGGCCCAGCAGGAGATCATGAAGAAGATCCCGGAGATGACACCTTATGATGTAAAGGAATATCTTGACACGGTTGACACCAAGAACCTTCCGATAGTTCCTATCAAGTACCAGCTCAGTCAGATCTGCCGTTATCCGGACCGCGAGGCCGCGAACATGGCCGTGCGCGAGAAGTTGCTGGACCTCCGCGAGAGGATCATCAACGGAGAGAAGTTCTCCACTCTTGCTCGAATATATTCGGAGGATCCGGGTAGCGCCCGTAAGGGTGGCGAGCTGGGAATGGCCTCGAAGTCAATCTTCTGGCCTGTGTTTTCAGACGCCGCTATGGCTTTGAAGCCGGGTGTTATCTCGCAGATTGTCGAGACTCCTGACGGATTCCACATCATCGAGGTCATCGAGAAGAAAGGCGACATGTTCAACGCCCGCCACATTCTGATGAAGCCTAAATACACTGATGACGACAGGGATAAGGCGTTCAAGACTCTGGACAGCCTCCGTACCGAGATCAACAATAACGCCGTGACGTTCCAGATGGCGGCGAACTTCTACTCACAGGATCCGGCCACCAGGACCAACGGCGGTCAGATGTCCGATCCGAACACCGGCTCGGCATATTTCGAGATTGACCAGCTCAAGCCGGAGGACTATCTGGCCATCAAGGACTTGAAGGAGGGCGAGATCTCCGAGCCTGTGGAGTCCACTGACAATGATGGCCGTCAGGATCAGGTCAAAGACTATGTCGTTGGAAAGACTATCTACAAGATCATCCGTGTTGACAAGATCATTCCGGCCCACACTGCGTCGTTTGAGGAGGATTTCAGCCAGCTTCAGGAGCAAGTCCGTCAAGACAAGCAGATGAAGGCCATCGATGACTTCCTCGCCGGCAAGATCAAGGAGACCCACATTGTCATCGACCCGATGTTCAAGGACTGCGAGTTCCGTCGTCCGGGTTGGGCTTCAAAGTTCTCTGAAGACTGATGCTTGCGAGACGTCTGGCATATTCATTGATCCTTCTGCTGGTTTCGTTCGGCCTTTTCGCCCAGAACACCGAGCAGAAGGACAGTCTTGTGCGCCTGCTGGGATGTGATGAGCTTCAGCAGGTCGAGGAATATGGCCAGAGCTACAGGAAGGCTTTGGGACATGCCAGATTCGAGCACAATTCAACTCTTCTGATCTGCGACACCGCCTTGTGGAATGTCAACCAGAATGTTATAAACGCTTTCGGCAACGTCCAGATCATTCAGAACAACACAGTGCTCAGCAGCGAGAGCCTCGACTATCTCATCGACCAGAACCTCGCTCAGTTCAGAGGCGCGCTGGTCCAGCTTAGGGACAAGGACGGGAACACCCTGCGTACCACTGACCTGGACTATAACACCAAGGACAGTGTGGCCGTGTTCAGGAACGGCGGTGCCTTGCGCGACAAGGACGGCCAGATCATCGAGAGCGATGACGGCCATTACTATTCCAAGCTCAAGACGTTCAGTTTCACGAACAACGTCAACATGTACACTGACTCGATATTTGTGAAGACTGATGATCTGGACTACAACACAGGCACGAACGTAGCCACTTTCGGAACCGGCACCAACGCATGGAGGGACAACAACATGCTTTCTTCTCAGGCCGGTTTTTACGAGCGGACTTTGGAAAAGTTCACGTTCTTCAGGAACGTGCATATTCTTACCGAGAACCAGGAGGCATGGGCTGACACCTTGGTATATTACCGGGTTCCGAACAATGTGGAGATGTTTGGCCATGTGGAACTGCTTGACACGACTCGCAATGTGGCCGCGGTGGCCGGTTATGTGCAGTATATAGATTCCTTGTCATTCATAAAGTTGACCCGTGAGCCGGCTGTGATAGCGATCAGCGAGCAAGGGGAAAAGAGAGATACAGCTTACATCGGTGCGGACACATTGATTCTGCGCTCCATACCGAAATGTGATGTGGATTCATCGGAGATTTCCAATTCGGCAAGCCGTCTGAAAGAGATAAACGTGGATCCTGTCACGGAGTACCGTCGCAAGGCCTACGAGGCAGCCAAGGCCGCGGCCGAAGAGGCCCGCAAGAAGCGGGAAGAGGAAGACCCTAACGCCGCCGGAGCCTCCGACAGAGGCGCCTCCGCTGTCAAGCCAGGTGGAAAACCGACCGGGAAACCGGCTGGCAAGGCAACTGGAACGGCTACAGGAAAGACGGCGGGAACAACGGCTGGAAAGACAGGTGATAATTCAGGAGGAAAGGCGATCTCGAAATCCGGAAAACTGTCAGGTGACGCGATGATCGGCGATCCTGTGACGAAAGGCCGTCAAGGCCTTCCCGCTCCATGGGATGATGTCATTGAATATGCTCCTCCACGGTTCCAATTGCCGGACACCCTGAAAACGTCGCCCGACACTGTACGTGTTCCAAGCGACAGTCTGGCGGCGAAGACCCTTTCCGCGGTCACTGAACCTGTTTCGGTCACTGAGCCTGCCGAAGTGACCAATCCGCAATCACCGGATTCCCTTACCGTCCCCACGGATTCCCTGACCGTCCCTACGGATTCCCTTACCGTGCCGGGTGATTCCCTGCATGTTCCCACTGACTCTTTGTCTTTGGCCCCCAAGGATTCCACGAAGATCAGTTTCATCTATGGCATACGTAACGTCAAGGTGTTCCGTAACGACATGCAGGTCGCATGCGACTCTCTTGCCTACACGGATCTTGACTCTTTGATAAGGTTGTATGAAAACCCGATTGTCTGGAATGAGATCAAGCGGCAGTACAGTGCCGACAGTATAACCGTCATTGTCAAGAACCAGTCCATTGACCGCGCCAGCTTGATGTCCAATGCCTTTATAATAGTGCAGGAGGACACCTTGTCCTATGACCAGATCCGTGGAACAGAGATGATGGCATACTTTGACAGTACCGGTGCGTTGAGGCGGTTCGACTCGATGGGTGGCGCGTCCGGAGTCTTCTACATCGAGGAGAACGGAAGTCTGGCCACCGTCAACAAGTTCGAGTCAAAGATGTTGACCGCGACATTGAAGGACGGTAATATTCAGGACTTGAACTACTTCGATGCCGTGAAGACAGATGCCTACCCGGTCGTCCAGATGAAAAAGGACGAGAAGATTCTGAAGGGATTCGACTGGCAGCCGGACAAACGTCCCAAGGGACCGGAGGACATCACGCCATATAAGCCGCGAGAGTCCCAGAGGAAAGTCTATGAGAATGTGCCGAGAGCCGAATTCGCGCAGACGGACATCTACTTCCCGGGCCACATGAACAGCGTCTATAAGATGCTGGCCAGACAGGATTCCTTGAAACGGGTCCGTAACGCTGAGCGCAGAAGGCTTGAGGCCGAGCGCAAGGCTGAGGCTGCCAGGATTGCCGACAGCCTTAGGATCGTTGCCGCCGCCGACAGCCTTGCTTTGGCGGACAGCCTTGCCCGTGCCGACAGTCTGGCTCTGAGAGACAGCCTTGCCAGCCGTGATTCTATGGCGCGACAGGACAGCCTTGTGGTTTCAGATTCGTTGTCGGTCAGCAAGGCCGATTCATTGGCCAATGATCCTTCGGCCATAAAGAAGGCTGAGCAAGAACGCAAAAAGGCTGAGAGAGAGAAGGCGCGAAAAGATCGTCAGGCGGCCAAGGAGGCCAGATGGGCTGAACTTGACGCCCGTGATGCCGCTAAGGCTAAGGCCAAGGAGGAGAAAGCGTTGAAAAAGAAGCGTCAGAGGACCCTCAAGACATTGAAGGCGATGGAGAAACGTCGTGCTAAGGAAGAGAGGATGCTTGAACGCTACAAGGCTCGTTACGAAAAACAGAAAGCCAGAAAAGCCGCACGGAAAGCCGGTAAAAAATAAGGACTGACCTGAAGGCCAGTCCTTGATCCTTTATAATAGAATCCTTTTTTAGAGAAGTTTCTTCTTGAGGGCGTCGATCATGTCCACGGTCATGGTCTCCAGATCATAGGACGGTGCCCATCCCCACTCCTCGCGGGCGCAGGAATCATCCATCTTGTCCGGCCAAGAGTCAGCGATCGCCTGACGTACCGGATCCACCTCATAGCGCATCTTGAATCCAGGAATATGTTCCTGAATCTTGTGGTAGATAATCTCCGGATCAAAGCTCATGGAGGCGATGTTGAACGAGTTGCGGTGTTTCAGCTTGGAAGGATCCGCGTTCATGATGTCCACGGCGGCCTTCAGCGCGTCAGGCATGTACATCATGTCCATGAATGTCCCGGCCGCGATAGGGCAGACAAACTCTTCGCCTTTTACTGCCGCATAGTAGATCTCAACGGCATAGTCTGTCGTGCCGCCTCCAGGAAGTGTCACATTGGAGATAAGTCCAGGGAACCTTACCGAACGGGTGTCCACACCGTATTTGGTGTGATAATAGTCACTCAGCAACTCGGTGGCCACCTTGGTCACGCCGTACATCGAACGAGGCCTCTGGAGCGTGTCCTGAGGAGTGTTCTGATGCGGAGTCTCAGGGCCGAACGAACCGATCGAGGATGGTGTGAACACAGCGACATTGTTCTCCCTCGCGATCTCAAGAATATTCATGAGTCCGTCTATCTGGATGTGCCATGCCAGCTGCGGCTTCCTTTCCGCGACAGCCGAGAGCAGGGCGGCGAGATTGTAGATTGTGTCGATGTTGTACTTCTTCACGATGCCCAGAAGTTGCTCACCGTTGCAGACATCAGCCTCCTCGGCGGGACCGCTCTCAAGCAGAACACCCTTTGGCTCAGCGCCTTTGATGTAGCCGGCGACAACGTTGCCCTCCGGGTACATATTCCTGATTTTCATTGTCAGCTCCGAACCGATCTGTCCGGTCGAACCTATCACTAGTACATTTTTCATTGCGGATCGCTTGTTTATTGCTAAATTAGCAAGTGCAAATTTACATTATTTTCTGACAAGAGCCCTTATTTATAATAAAATATTATCGATTTTGTCAAAAATTAATATATTTGTCAGTGCGAAATCGAAACGTTTTAAAATTTTATCAATATGTACGGAAAATTCCAGGAACATCTTCAGGCAGAGCTTGCCTCCATCAAGGAAGCCGGACTCTACAAGAACGAGAGAAACATCGCCTCCGCACAATCCGCCGAGATCACTCTCCAGGACGGCAGCAAGGCTCTTAACTTCTGCGCCAACAACTATTTAGGTTTGGCTGATTCCCCGAGGCTCATCGAGGCAGCCAAGAAGGCTATGGACGAGAGGGGATTCGGAATGTCCTCTGTCCGTTTCATCTGCGGAACCCAGGATCTTCACAAGGAGCTTGAGGCTGCCATCTCCGACTTCTTCCACACAGAGGACACCATCCTCTACGCATCATGCTTCGATGCCAACGGTGGGGTGTTCGAGCCTCTGCTCACGGCTGACGACGCCATCATCTCAGATTCCCTGAACCACGCCTCCATCATCGACGGAGTGCGTCTTTGCAAGGCTGTCCGTTACCGTTACGCCAACGCTGATATGGCCGACCTTGAGCGTTGTCTCCAGGAGGCTCAGGCCCAGAGGTTCCGCATCATCTGCACCGATGGAGTCTTCTCAATGGATGGCAACGTCGCTCCGATGGACAAGATTTGCGAGCTGGCCGAGAAGTATGACGCCCTCGTGATGGTTGATGAGAGCCATTCCGCCGGCGTTGTCGGCAAGACCGGCCACGGAGTCGCGGAGCAATATGACTGCTATGGCCGCATTGACATATTCACAGGCACCCTCGGCAAGGCGTTCGGTGGCACCGTCGGCGGATTCACCACAGGCCGCAAGGAGATCATCGATATGCTCCGCCAGCGCTCCCGTCCGTATCTCTTCTCCAACTCTCTGCCGCCTATGATCGTGGCCGCCGGCATCGAGATGTTCAAGATGCTCAAGGAAAGCAACGAGCTTCACGACCGCCAGCAGGAGAACGTGAACTACTTCCGTGACAAGATGTTGGCCGCCGGCTTCGACATCAAGCCGACCCAGAGCGCCATCTGCGCCGTGATGCTTTACGATGCTCCTCTGTCCCAGAAGTTCGCCGCCAAGATGGCCGAGGAAGGAATATTCGTGACCGGCTTCTACTATCCGGTTGTCCCTAAGGGCCAGGCCCGCATCCGCGTCCAGCTCTCAGCCGCCCACAAGCGCGAGCACCTCGACAAAGCCATCGCCGCCTTCATCAAAGTCGGCAAGGAACTCGGTGTCATCAAATAACCTTTCTTTGAATATCCCGACGGTCTCCCTGAGCCTCCCTCGTCGCTTCGACAGGCTCAGCGGCCAACTGGAACCAAAGCCCCGGACGCTGAGCCAGTCGAAGCGCCCGGGGCTTTTGGCTTACCTTTAGCTGTACTATAAGGACTAATGACGCCACGACTGCAACCGCGATCGAAGCGTCCGGGGCTTTTGGCTTACCTTTAGCTGAAGATCAAGGCAGTCCCTGAGCCAACGGTGCGCTGAGCTTGCCGAAGTCTCAAAGGGGGAGACTGTCTTAAAAGTAAAAGTACCCCCAGTGAGGATTGAAAATTCGTTGTCGCCC
>OIZX01000601.1_pt1 | contig 23081 bp, 18 predicted proteins | sample 1588621 | NCBI WGS metagenome assembly OIZX01 (sample SAMN03283276) | human gut metagenome | biome: human-associated habitat; material: feces | host: Homo sapiens | place: Peru | collected 2012 | reverse complement strand
TTGTAAATTTAAAATAATTAGGGCTGCCCATTTCTTTTTGGACAGCCCCTTGATAGAAAGTAAAGTTTTAATTATTTACTTATACATTCCGTTCAAAAGTCTGTAGAGCATATTGATTTTTTCTTTTTTTGAAATATCAAGCTCTGAATCTTTTGTATCGTCGATGAGTTTTTCAAGAGAAGCGAGGCTTTCATTAAGCGCAGTTGTAAATCCTCTTGAAACCTTGAACCAGTAGGTTCCGTTTCCGTCTGTAAACAGGCAGACGAACCCCAATTCTTTTGAAGCGGCTTTTGCGATTGTAATGCGCATTGCAAAGTCAATGTTTTTTACAAGCTGTTCAAGTCCGCCGTTTTCAAAGATGTTTATGTTCAGTTTGCGCGGCCAGGACTTTTCATCAATCGGATTCAAGTTGAGCGTTTTTGAAATCTTCATTATTACTTCCATTTTTTCACCGGAAAGAAGCTTGAAGCCGCCATTCATAAGAATTACGCCTTTCATTCCTGCGACGTTGTTCAGGAGGCTTTCGTTTGTTTCTTTTGAGACTGCGCTTTTGAATTCATTCCAAGGAAGAAGTAATGTTTTTTTGCCTTTGATTTTTTTGCATTCGAATGATTCTCCGCCGAATGAAACTGTGTTTTCATCCTTTTTCTTGTCTTCTTTTTTTGCGCCTTTTTTACTTTCCTGCTTTTCTTTTTTCTTTGATTCTTTCGCTGTCTGTACTTTTTCTGTTCTGTCCTTTTCTTTTTCCGCGCGGATTTTGTTGAGTTTTTCTTCAAGTCCAGGACTTATCTGCTCAAGTATTTTTTTTGTAAGAGGCGAAACACTCATTGCAAACATTCTGCTTGTTCGAACAATTTCCCCGGCTACAATGTAAACTGGATTCGCCTTGAACATCGATGAGCCGGGATGAATTGAAATATGGTCCTGCGTAAGGCTTCTGTAGTTTTCTCTTCCTTCGCGCACGCATACAAACTGAATCATTCCACATCCAATGCAACAAAGATAGTCTTCCATGTTTCCGTTGCTCAAGACTGGAAGTTGAAGCTTTTGCGACACGATTTCTTCAAGCTGAATTTTTATGTTCTGGATTTCAGCCATCACGCGCTCATCAAGATAATTTTTTTTGCAGAACGCTTCCTTGTTTTTCATTTCTGAATACGTCCTGAACATTTTTACGTAGGCAACAAAGTCTCCCTGCATATCTCTGAATGAATGGTGGGCTTGCCGTGCGTCCATTTCTTCTCCAACAGGAAGCACAAACGGAGACTGCGCGCTTAAGAATGAAGATGCAATCAAAACTTCTTCCATTACATTTGGATAGCGCATTATGCTTTCTACGATTATTCGGCTTATGCGAGGCTCAAGCGGGAATTGTACCATAAGTTTTCCTATGCTGGAAAGGGAGCCGTCCTTTTCAAGCGCGCCCAGCATATTCAGTGTGTTCACTGCACCTACAAGACCTTCGTGTCCGGGGGGCGAAATAAAATCGAATTTCTCAAATTCTGTTATTCCAAGCTCTGCCATGCGCAAAACGACTTCGCTCAAGTCTGTTCTGTAAATTTCTTCTGTTGTGTATTCCTGGCGGCTTTCAAAATCCTTGCGTGAATAAAGCCTGTAGCAAGTTCCTTCGCAGGTGCGTCCGGCTCTTCCTCTTCTCTGGCTGCAGCTTGCGCGGCTTACTGGAGTTTCCACAAGGCTTGAAGTGAATGTCTTTGGGCTGTAGAAATTCAGCTTTGCAAGTCCTGAATCAATTACTGTTGTAATTCCGTTTATTGTAATGGAAGTTTCTGCAATGTTCGTGCTAAGGACAACTTTCTTTTTTCCGAAAGGAGCGTTGTCAAAAACCCGTTCCTGCTCTTCTTTTGGAAGCCTGCCGTAAAGCGGAACAATATGGATCTTGTTTCTGAATGTGGAATTGTAAAGCCGCTGCATGCAGTCCTTTATTATTTTTTCGCCCGGAAGGAAAACTAGAATGTCTCCTGTTTCCTTGTTGTCCAGTACACGGTCGATTGTCTTTTCTATCTTTCCAAGGATTGCTTCAACCCCGGCTTCTGTTGTTGTGGTCGGCTTGGATTCAGGCGGATCGTAAACCATCGCCACAGGAAATGTCTGTGTTTCAATATTTATGATAGGGCAGTTTCCAAAGTACCTGCTGAAGTTTTCCGCGTTCATTGTCGCAGAGCTTACTATTACCTTAAAGTCGTGGCGCACTGCAAGAATTCTTTTTAAAAGTCCAAGCGCAAAGTCTATGTTCAAGCTGCGTTCATGCGCTTCGTCTACCATTATAACGGAATACTTGCTCATGTAAGGATCCAGTTTCATTTCCTGCAAAAGAATTCCGTCTGTCATTATTTTGATTTTTGTTGTTGGATCGGTCTTGTCTTCAAAGCGCACTTTATAGCCTACAAGCCCCGGATATTTTGTCTTTAGCTGCTTTGCAATGAACTCGCTTACACTTAACGCCGCAATTCTTCTTGGCTGGGTTACGGCGATTGTTCCTGTCTGCGAATATCCGGCTTCATGCAGGATAACGGGAAGCTGCGTGGTTTTTCCAGAGCCGGTCGGACTTTGCACTATTATAACTTGATTGCTTTTTAACGCCTCAAGGATTCTTTCTTTCTGCTCATAGACAGGAAGGTTTTTGTAGTTTATTGACATCTATTTTTTCCTTTTATTTGTTCCATAAGTCTTTTTCGTTCTGAAAGATACGGTTTCCATTTTGAAGTTTCTTCCAGTGTATTTAGAAATTCATCATTCAGCTTTTTTATGACGAAATATTTCTCATCTGTAATCAGCGTTGTAACAAGAACTGGATTCACCCAGGAGATTTTTGCACCGCCGGAATCCTTTTCAAAGGCAACCTGCGAAACATAGCCGTCTCCTGTATATTCCCGTCTGTTGGCTGGATTCGAAAATTCAGGATTTCTTCTTTGTCCGCTGATTGTGTTTCCCATTGCATAGAAGATAATCTTTCTAGGAACTCCATCGTAAGATATAAGTTCCCACTCTTTTGCAACGTGCGGATGGTTTATCCAAAGAACGTCAACGCCGGAATCAATAAGTGCATGATAAAATTTTTTTTGATTTTCAGCAATGGTCAGAACATATTCTTCTTCCGCGCAGTGAAAACTTAATATCAGCAAGTCGCATTCAGTCTTTTTCTGCTTTATAAGCTCAAGGAATTTCTCACGCTCTTTTTTCGCGGGCTTAAGGAAGTCAAAGTATTCAATGTCTGTCCACTGGTTTGCAAGCTCAGTTACAGCGGCAAAAAGAATTCTCCATCCGTCTTTTTCAATTGGAATGAACTCTATTTGCTCTCCTTTGTGCTTTTTGATTCCGGCAAAATAAAGCTCCTTGTTCTGCGCGTTTAGCTGGTTCTGCTTTCTTTCAAAGTATTTCCGGGTTGATTCAAGCCCCGCTTTTCCAAAGTCATTGCAATGGTTATTCACAAGGCTGAACACATTGAATCCGGCTTCGATAGCTGCGTCTGCATAGCTTTCTTTTACACTGAACCGCGGATATGAAGAAAAGTCTTTTTTGTCATCCACGGAAGTTTCAAGGTTCGCAAATGAAAAGGCGGCTTGCTTTATGATGTCTTCAATTTCCGTGTAAATGTCCTGGAAGTTTCCCCTTGTGTTTTCGGAATGCGCCATTATGTCGCCTGCAAATGTAAGCAGAAGCTTTCCGTCCAGAAAGTTTTGAGATGTAACAAGCTCGTCTTCTTTTATTTCAAATTCATTTACTTTAGGCTCTTCTACTTTGGAGGATTCGCATGAAGCAAGCAGCAGTCCGGCTAGAAAGATTGCACTAATAAACACTCTTTTCATTGATAGAAATTATATAGTCAACCTCTGAAAATTGCAATTTTTATCGTTGTTATTACCCTTGTCTTTATTGCCATTATCCGGTTTGACTGGATAATCTTTTGTAAAAGATTTCCGCATCAAGCGCGGGAATGACAGTTAATACAAGCCTAAGAATGACATTTATGTAATTCTTGAAATATTAAGGTGCCTAATATGCTAATATTAGTGTGTCAAATAAGGGCTTATTAGGGTGTCCAGTATGCTCGTATTGGACTGTCCATATAGGCCTACTATGGGGTGTGCATAGCGTTCGCTATGGTGGGGGCGTAGAGTGCTCTATGGGATGTTCGTAGTGGACGCTATAGGGTGTCCATAGAGAGCTACTATTGATACTCCATAGAAGAGAATACGGCAATGTTAGAATATGAAATCAACAGTTTAATCAAGGCTTGTTATTGCTGGATTTGCTCTGGCTTGTTCCTGTTGCCATTATCCGGTTTGACTGGATAATCTTTTGTAAATATGTTTTCTGTCTGGCTTTCAACTTCTTCTTCAATGGAATCGTCTAGCGCGCTGAAAAAGTCTATGCCGCATCTTTCTTCCACTTCATTTACGCATACTTTGTACGAGAAAATGTCATGTCCGCTCTTTTCGTTGGGAATTATAAATCCTATTGACTGCCAGTTTCCGGCCTTGTCTTTTGCAAGAAGCACTTTGTAAAAATATTCGGGGACACGGACTTTGCTTTGCCCTATGAAGCTGTATTCTTCCGGCTGTTTTTCAAGAACCGGGCCTGTCGCTACAATCAGAAAGTCCAGGCTTTTCGCATATTTTCTGACTTGGGCTTCAAGCTCTTTCCAAATTCCCCTGTTGAACTGCGGAGCTTGTGGCGTTATGTTGCTCATTAAAAAGCTTTCGTTTTCGCTTTGCCCGCTCCAAGCCATGTCTGCTGCCGGAGCAAGGTGTCCTCTGTCATATCCGCTTGCCTTGTAGTCTGAAAGTTTCGCGCTTCCTGTTGAAATGTTCTTGTCTTCGGTGAATTTGTTTGTCCGCCGGGCGTTTTTTATGAGTTTTTCCTGCGTGAGCGTGTAGCTTACCCATTCTGCGTCCTTGTAGCTGTTCCTAAAGCACAGTGAGAAACCGGAATATTTGTGGACTTCGTGGTCGCCTGGGTTTTCGCCGCAAATTGAGACGGGGCAGAGCGGAATTTCCAGTTCTGATATTTCCTGCGGAAAAACTGATGCCACAAGCAAAATATGCAGGGAAACAAGGATTATTTTATGCTTAAAGTTCATACATAAAAGCTATTTTAATTCTAAAAGCGTGTGTGTCAACTGGGCGAACATTTTGAGCAACTGATTGCGCACCTTTGCAAATCTATGTTTGACAGCTGGGGAAAATCATTTTAAAATCGCAGTATGAATGTTTACGAATCTATTAATTCCCTTGCAGGCTATGGTCTTGCAACTGGTCTAATCAAAAAAGAAGATGTTGTTTATACCAAGAACCGTTTGCTTGAGCTTTTTGCTCTCGATGGATTTGAAAACGAGCGGCAGGCGGAATTTGTTCCTTCCGTAGAAGTTTGCGAGCTTGAAAATATTCTAAAAAGCCTTTTGGACTATGCGGTGGAAAAAAACTTCATAGAAGACAGCATTGTCTACCGCGACTTGTTCGACACAAAGATTATGTCTTGCCTTGTTGCACGCCCTTCGGAAGTTCAGGCTGAATTCAGCTCTCTTTATAAGAAATCCGCAAAGGAAGCTACAGACTGGTACTATAAATTCAGCCAGGACACTGACTATATACGCCGCTACAGAGTCTGCAAGGACTTAAAATGGAAGGCAAGCACCGAGTACGGCGACATTGACATTACAATCAATCTTTCAAAGCCTGAAAAAGACCCAAAGGCAATCGCAGCAGCACGCAGCGCAAAACAGGGCGGTTATCCAGCCTGTCTTTTGTGCAAGGAAAACGAAGGGTATGCAGGACGTGTAAACCATGCCGCGCGCCAGACCCACAGGATTATTCCTGTTGAGCTGAATGGAAGAATGTTCGGACTTCAGTATTCGCCTTATGTCTACTACAACGAGCATTGCATTGTGTTTAGCTATGAGCACGAGCCAATGAAAATCTGCCCGGAAACTTTCCGCTATCTTTTTGACTTTATAAAGCTTTTTCCGCACTACATAATTGGAAGCAATGCCGACTTGCCGATTGTTGGCGGCTCAATTCTTTCCCACAACCATTTTCAGGGCGGAAACTACGAGTTCCCTATGGCAAAAGCTCCTGTTGAAGAAAAATTCATAGTTCAAGGTTTCGAGGACGTTGAATGCGGAATCGTAAAGTGGCCTATGAGCGTAATCCGCCTGGACGGAAAAGATGCTGAAAAAGTCTGCCTTCTTGCTGACAAGATTCTTGAAAAGTGGAGAACATATTCAGATGAGGCCTCTTTTATCTTTGCGGAAACTGACGGTGAAAAGCACAACACAATCACGCCGATTGCCCGTATGAAAAAAGGAAAATTCGAGCTTGACTTGGTTTTGCGCAACAATATAACCACTGCCGAACATCCGCTTGGTGTGTTCCATCCGCACGCAGAGCTTCACCATATAAAAAAGGAAAACATCGGGCTTATTGAAGTTATGGGGCTTGCGGTTCTTCCATCAAGGCTTAAAAAGGAACTTGCGGGCTTGGAAGATGCTGTCTTGAGCGGAACAGACTTTAGCGCGGATGAAGTTCTTGGAAAGCATTACGACTGGGTAAAATCATTTGTTCCAAAGTACAGCAGCATAACAAAAGACAACGTTGGAAAAATCCTTCAGGACGAAGTGGGAATAGTATTTGCAAGAGTTCTTGAAGACGCAGGTGTTTACAAAAGAAATACGGAAGGCAAAAAAGCATTTGAAAAATTTATAAAATCGTTGTAGTATGTGGAGATTCTAAAAAAAGTTCATGTACGGAGACTAAAATGCCTGATTTGTATATTCCAGAAAACTACAAGCCTTTGCTTAGCGTAAAGGAAACTGAAAAAGCTATTGTTTTGCTGAAGGATTTTTTTCAGCTTGCGCTTTCCACGGAGCTTGGACTTACAAGGGTTACTGCGCCTTTGTTTGTAAAATCAGGCACTGGAATAAACGACGATTTGAACGGAGTTGAGCGGCCTGTAAAGTTCCCTGTAAAAGACATGGAAGATGCCCAGATGGAAATTGTCCATTCGCTTGCAAAATGGAAGCGTCTGAAAGTTTCCGAACTTGGGCTTGGCTGCGGATTTGGAATCTACACAGACATGAACGCTATCCGCGCGGACGAAACTTTGGACAATCTTCATTCGCTTTACGTTGACCAGTGGGACTGGGAAATGCACATTGATGAAAACGACAGAAACGTAATGTTCCTGCGTGATTCTGTAGAGCGGATTTACAGAGTCCTTAAGCAGACTGAATTTTTTGTCTATGACAGATATGAACAAATCACTCCGATTCTTCCGCAGAAAATTACTTTTGTGTATTCAGATGATTTGTACAGGCTTTATCCAAATCTTACTCCAAAAGAGCGTGAAAATGAATTCTGCAAAAAGCACGGAGCAATTTTTGTAATAGGAATCGGCGGAAAACTTCCGGACGGTTCAATTCATGACGGGCGCGCTCCAGATTATGACGACTGGATTACAGAAAGCGGCGACGGACACATAGGACTTAACGGCGATCTTTTGGTCTGGAATCCTGTTTTGAATCAGGCAATGGAACTTTCTTCTATGGGAATAAGAGTTTCAAAGGAATCTTTGGTTGCCCAGCTAAAGGAACGCGGTTGCCCGGAGCGTGCGGATCTTGATTTCCATAAAAAGCTTTTGAGCGGTTCTCTTGTTCAGACAATGGGTGGAGGAATCGGACAGTCGCGCTTGTGCATGTATTTTTTACGTAAAGCCCATATCGGGGAAACTCAGGTCAGCATTTGGCCGGATTCCATGATAGATGAATGTGAGAAGCACGGAATTGCAATACTCTAAGACGTCTCTTTCTGTCTTTTCAATAAAAAAAATATTTGAAACTCTTCCGGAATTTCAAAGGCAAGGAATCACTGAGCTTTCTATTTCTGACAAGCAGTTTTCGTACGATAAAAATGGAATTCTTCGCCTTATAAGCCAAATAAAAAAGTTTTGTCCGGAGCTTTTTCTTTCAATCTTGGTTTCTCCTGAAATTCTTGACAAAACACTTGTGCAGGGATTTCAGGAAATATATTGCTCCTTGGAAATTCCTTTTGGCGGAACAGAAAAGAACGGCACGCTTTTATTTGACAAGAAATTTTATTCGCAGAAGGCTCGGCTTTTAAATGAAGCGGGACTTGTCTTTGGCTTTAACCTGGACTGGGGAATAAAAAATGGCGACACTTTTAAAAGCTTTAGAAGCCGCCTTGATTTTGCAGTTTCGCTTTATCCGAACCACATTGATTTTCCGCAGCTGGAAGAAAAACTGTACCGCGAGCCAAAGCCAACTGGAATTTATTCTTCCAAAGATCTTGATTTTTCCAGGGGAATGGCGTTTGCCTGCAAAACTTTTTATTCAGAGGGAAGAGCTGTGCCTTGGTTTTGTAGTGTAATAAATGCGCTTAAAATAGAAGCCTCTTCATTTTTTTCTGATTTTGAGGAATTTCAACTTTGCAGTAACTGCTCGTTTGAAACTGGTTTTGACCCGGAGCTTGCAGGACACAAGGCTATTGAAAAACTTCAGCTTTTGTTCTTAAAGCAAAAGTTTGAAGAAAAAAACAAAATGCATCTTTTTTCCGCAGTAAAAGACATTGTAAGTCTGAACGGAGCTTTTAGTCGGCTTGCAAGTGAAAATGAAGAAAGCATTGTTGAGACTTCTTACAACCCGGACGATTTGCTTTCTCCTTGTGCGATGAATATTGCGGATTTTTGCGAAAATGTTACGATGGAAAGTTGCTCTGTAAAGATTTTTGAGTCGGATGAAGGTCTTGACTATAAAATTCTTTAATGCAATATTGAACTATAAAATTCCAAGATGATTTAAAAGTATTTTTATTCCGATTAAGATTAAAATTATTCCGCCTGCAATTTCTGCCTTTTTTTCGTACTTATTTCCGAATACGCTTCCGATTTTTACTCCAGCTGCGGAAAAGCAGAATGTTATTGAGCAGATAAAAAGGCTTGCAAGGATTATTTCTTTCCAACTGTCAAGTAAAAGTCCGAATGTTATTCCGACTGCAAGCGCGTCTATGCTTGTGGCGACCGCCATTACAAACATTGTTTTTAAGGCAAATGAATTGTCAACTTTTTCACATTCATCAGAAAAAGCTTCCCGGAGCATATTTGCGCCAATTGCAACTAAAAGAAGAAATGCAATCCAATGGTCAAAGTTTTCTATATAATATTTAAATCTTGAGCCTAGAATCCAGCCTAAAAATGGCATCAAAGCCTGAAATCCGCCGAACCAGACGCCTGCAATGCACATTTCCTTGATAGAAACTTTCTTCGCAGCAGCCAGTCCCTTGCAAATTGAAACTGCAAATGCGTCCATGCTTAATCCTACAGCCAAAATAAACAATTCCAATACAGACATGGCGGATATTATATTTGTGAAGAAAAGTTGTGTAAAGGTAATTTAATCTTGCAAGGCTCTGTAAAAAAACAAGCCCCAGCACCCGCTGGAGCTTGAAAAAGGAGTTCTTATGAAGAAAGGAGGTCTCTTGTCTTTCAATAATAACAACATAAATCTCTTGTTTTGGTTACATTTATTTCTAAAAAAAAAGATAATTTTTTCAGAAAATTGTTTTTTATACAAACAAAAAATGCCGCGTCAAGTGGCGTGGCATTTTTATGCATTTTTAAGCAAGAAGAATTTTTTTCTTTACTTTCCGATTTTGTATCTTGCTGTTGTTACAACGTGTCCATTGCTGTATACATCGTACCATATCTCTTTCTTTGAACTGGTGTCCAAAGCCGCATAGAATTCTTCAAGATTTGAAATTTTCTTGTCGTTTACAGCGCAGATAATGTCGCCTTCCTGAAGCCTCAATGCTGCGGCAGGAGATTTTTCAAATACTCTTGCAACTACAACGCCTTCAACTTTTTCTTTTTCAATGTTAAGCCGCTTTCGTAAATCTGGAGTAAGCGGAGATGCTACAAATCCTGGCCAGAGCTTTGTGTCGTTTGCAGTAACTTCTTCGTTGCGCTCGTCAATTTTTACAAAAATTTCCTTTGTTGTTTTTCCGCGCAGAACTTTTACAGTTGTTGTTTTTCCTGCCGGAATGCCTCCTATTTCGCGGATAAGCTGGTCTACGGATTTTATGTCATGTCCGTTCAGTCCGATTATAAAGTCGCCCGGAAGAATTCCGCCTTTATACGCAGGGCCGTCGAGGAATACCTGACTTGCAAGCGCACCCTGCTGTTTTTTGTCTATTCCGAGCTGCTCTTTGTACTCATCTGTAATTTCAACAAGACTGATTCCAACCCATCCGTAAGTTATTTTTCCTTTGTCAATGAACTGGTTTATTGATTCCTTGATGTTGTTTATTGGAATTGAAAATCCAAGCCCCTGAGAGCCACCGGAATTTGAAGCAATCCAAGTGTTTATCCCGATTACTTCTCCCAGAATATTTACAAGAGGACCTCCTGAGTTTCCCTGGTTGATTGCCGCGTCAGTCTGGATAAAGTCGCTGATTGAGCCGATTTGTCCTCCACTTCTGCCTGTCGCGCTTACAATTCCCTGTGTTACAGAAGCAAAATATCCAAGAGGGCTTCCAAGTGCAAGAACGATGTCTCCCTGATGAATTGTGTTGCTGTCTCCGAGCTTTGCAATTGCAATTGACTTGTCGCTGCTTTCAAATGAAACAAGAGCAATGTCCATGCGCTCATCTTTTCCGACGAGTTTTCCTTCAAATTCACGCTCATCGTTAAGTTTGATTTTTATTGAAGTCGCGTTTCCTACAACGTGGTTGTTTGTAAGAACATAAACTGTGTTGCCTGTTCTTCTTACAATTACGCCGGAACCAAGCGCAGACTGCTCAAGTTCTTTTGTTCCGCCTTCTTCTTCTTCATCGCGTGGAATTCCAAAGAAAAATGGAAGGTCTTTAAATGGAGAAAATGTTTTTACTTTTGTTGTTTCCTTTACATCAACTTCTACAACGGCTGGAAGCACTTGGGAAGTTATTGAGCGGAACGAGTCCTGTAAAGCCTGAGTGACTGCCAATGAGTCCTGCGGAATTTGCGCGGCTGGAGTTTCTGCAAAAGCGACGTTTGCAGAGCCTTTGTTTACTTTGCATGAAAGTGAAAATATTCCGGCTGCCATTACTGCGGCTCCGGCTATATACGCAATTTTTTTTACTAAGTTTTTCATATTAAACTAAAACCTCCTGATTTTTGAAGTTTTCTATGCTAAAAATTTCTTTACTAAAATAATAAACAAATTTTGCAAAGAGTTACATAGTTTTCAGAAAAAAATATTACATTCAAATTGAAAAAAATCATATCATAAATTAAAATGTTTCTATGAATTTAGAAGATTACAGGCTTAACGCTTATTCAGCTGGAGCCGGTCAGAATAAAAAACTTGTCCATAAGCCGGTTTTTGAAAATGTAAATTCAGCGATAGACCGAATTGAAAAGCAGAACAAAGAGCATGCGGAAAGGCAAAACATCGAGCAGGCAAAAATTGCGGCAAAAACTGGAACTTGGTTTGAAAAGAAAAAATCAGCGACTTCAGACGATGTGAAAAACGCGGCAAAAAATCTTACGAGCGGTGGGCTTGTAAAGATTCCAGCTTCTTCAACAGAAAAAGACAGTATATATAGAAGAGTTGCAAAATTTCTTGTGATAGTCGGAATTGACGAGGCTGCAAAAATTCTTCCGCATTTGACAGAAGAGCAGACAGAAAAAATAATTCCAGAAATCGCTTCAATTCAAAAAATCACGCCGGAAGAGTCAGCTTCGATCCTTGAGGAATTTGAATCTCTTGTTGAAAAGGCGAGGGAAGAAGGCGGACTTGAAACTGCGCGGAATATTTTGACCAAGGCTTACGGTTCTGAAAAAGCAGAGGATATGCTCAAAAAATCTGTAAAGTATCCGGACGGAAAACCTTTTGATTATCTTTCGGATGCGAATGCTGAACGGATAAAAGTTTTGATTGACGGAGAATCTGATGCTGTAAAGTCGCTTGTTCTTTCGCAGATTGAGCCTAAAAAAGCCGCAAATGTCATAAACTTAATGGACGTTGATGATAAAAAAAAGATTGTCCTGCGTCTTGCAAAAATGAAGCCGGTTGCTCCTGAGGTCCTTGCGGAAATTGACAGGAGCCTGCACGAAAAGCTTCTTACCCAGAACACGGAAAATTCACAGAACATGGATGGACGCGGAGTTCTTGCCCAGATTTTAAAACGAATGAATCCTTCCGTGGAAAATTCAATTATCAATACATTGAGCGAGCAGGATCCGGAACTTGGCGAGGACTTGCGCAAACGGCTTTTTACAGAAGAAGATGTTATCGGCTCGGACGACAGGTTTATTCAGAATTATCTGCATGACATGGAAGACCGCGACATTGCAGTTTTGATTTATGGAAAAAATGATGCGTTTAGAGAAAAAATTCTTTCGAATGTTTCCAAGAACAGAAGACGCGTTATTCTTGATGAAGAAAGCATGATTCATCATTTGACAAAATCCGACAGTGAAAAAATGACTTCATCGTTTTATTCCGTTCTTAGGCGCGCTTGGGAAAACGGAGATTTGCGTGTTTCAGGAAGAGATGAAGGCGAGGTTTATGTATGAAAAAAAATGATGTTTACAAAGGCTTTGAAGTTCTGGATGTATTTAAAATTCCATATTACGATTCAGAAGGAATTTTCTTGCGGCATAAAAAATCCGGCTTGGAAGTTTTTCACATTCTGAACAACGATGAAGAAAATCTTTTTGCATTCGCCTTTAGAACTCCTTGCAAAGACAGCACTGGAGTTGCGCATATTATTGAGCATAGCGTTTTGTGTGGCTCAAAAAAATTCCCGATAAAAGATCCGTTTCTTCAGCTTAGAAACCAAAGTATAAACACTTACCTTAACGCCTACACTGCAAAAGACAGAACTGTTTTTCCGGCAAGCTCTCTTATAAAGACTGATTATTTTAATTTGATGTCTGTCTATGCGGATGCTGTTTTTTTTCCGATTTTAAATGTTGAAACTTTTTTGCAGGAAGGCTGGAGAATCGAAACCGACCAAAACGGAAATCCTGTAATTCAGGGAGTTGTCTTTAACGAGATGAAGGGGAACTATTCGTCTTTTAATTCTGTTGCGACTGACGCGGTTTTAAATGCTTCTGTTCTTGGCACTGGATACGAAAAAGATTCCGGCGGAGACCCTTTGGAAATTCCAACTTTGTCTTACGAGCGGTTTAGAGAGTTTCATAAAAAATATTACTGCGCGGCAAACTGCCTTGTTTTTTTATATGGAAACATTCCGACAGAAGATCAGCTTGATTTTCTTGATGAAAATGTAATAAAAAGCATAAAATCTCCCGGCGAAAAATATTCATTTGCTTCTGAAAATTCTTGTGTAAAAATGAAGAAGCGGATTGACGCTTTTGGTCCTGCAGAGAATTCAAAAAATACAACGGCTTTAGTTTGGAAAATCGGAGATTCCGCGGAAAATGAAAATCTTTTTTCACTGCCAATGGAAATAAGCTTTTTGTCCGAGCTTCTTTTGGGAAACGATTCTGCACCAGTGATAAAACTTTTGCTGAACAAATTTAAAGGCTGTGATATTGCGCCGCAAACTGGATGCAGCATAAGCTCAAGATTTTTTTCCATAGCAATCGGCGTGAACGGGCTTAAGCCTGAGCAGGCGCAGGAATTTCAGAATTGCATTGGTGACGCTATGAAGTCTATTGTTAAAAATGGAATAAAAGAAGAAGACATTGAGCGCAGTTTTATGAGCTTTGATTTTTCAATAAGGGAAGTGAAAAGGTCTCCATCTCATGGACCGTATTCGCTTGTTCTTCTTAAGCGTGTTTTGCGTTCCTGGACTTATGGATCAAATCCGAAAGATGCGCTTGCTTTTATTGAATCATTTGAACAGATAAAGAAAAAAATAAAAGATGAGCCGGAATATCTAAAGAATCTTATAAGAAAGTTCTTTGTTGAAAATAAAAATAAAACTTTAGTAACAGTTTCACCGTCAGAAAAATGGAGCCTTGACAGAGCCGAAAAAGAAAAAAAACTTGCATCTTGCCTTTATAAAAAAATCGGGAAAAGGAACGTTTTTCTTTTACTTGAAAAACTTCACGCATTTCAAGCTGGCTCAGAAAATGAAAATTTGATTCCTGCTGTTAATATTGAAGAACTTGAAAATCCTGCTGAAAAAATTGAAACACGCAAAACTTTGTGTGAAAAAATTCCTTTCTATGTAAATCAGGAAGCCTGCAATGGAATTGTCTATGCTTCTGTTTCTTTTCCTGTTGACCGGCTTGATCCTGCGGACTACAAATTTCTTCCTTTGCTTTCCAGCTGCGTTTCAGGGCTTGGAACAAAAAAAAGGTCTTGGGAAGAAACAATCTCGTATTCTGACAGAATTATGGGTGATTTTGGAGCTTATATACGAAGCGCAAAAGTTCCAGAATATTCCAAAAAACTTGCTGAAGAAAATCCTCTTATAATTGGCCGCGAGTGGCTTGTGATTCATTTTAAATTTATAGAAGAAAAATCCGCGCAAGCCTTTGACTTTGCAAGTGAAATTATTTCTTCAATTGATTTTTTAGACAAGCCAAGGCTCAAGACAATTGTAAACGGCTTGTGCTCCAGTTTAAATGCGTCTGTTGTTCCCGGCGGACATTATTTTGCAATGCTTAGATCTTGCAGGCTTTTAAACCGTTCGTGCGCTGTTCAAGAAATTAAGGACGGACTTACTTCTGTCTTTGCGATAAATGAAATAAAAAAAATGAAGCTTTCTGAAATTTCTGAAAAGCTTGAATCGATTTATAAAAAAATAATCTCAAGCGGCTCCCTTTTTCATGTAACAGCCGGAATCTCAGGAATTGCTGCGGCCAAAAAAGGATTTGTTTTTCTTGTAAAAAATCTTTGCCTTGAATTTCCAAAGCCGAAGAAGAAAGTTTCTGACAAGGAATTTTTTAAGCAGACAGAGATTTCAGGAAAAATTTACTGCGAAAAAAATCCTTGCGTGGATGAAGTTTTTGTTGTGCCGGGGAACATAGGCTTTGCTTCTGCCGCTGTAAAAAGTTCTGGTGAAAAAGGAAAAGAAATCATGGCGGACACAGTTTTTTCACATCTGCTTGAAACTTCCGACTTATGGAAGCAGATTAGAACTAGCGGCGGAGCTTACGGTGTTTTCCTTTCTGTTCAAAGCTCAAGCGGCACAACTTGCTTTGCCACATATCGCGATCCAAAGCCTTTTGATTCGCTTGGATATTTTGAAGAAAAGCTTCCGCTTCTTGAAAAAGATGAATTTTCTTTTGATGATATAAAAAAAGCGATTGCCGGAGTTTATTCAGATGAAATCGAGCCGTACACGCCGGCAATGAGAGGCGGAACTGGGCTTATGCGATGTCTTTATGGAATTTCCCTTTCCCTTGATAAAATCAGAATAAAAAATTTGCTGAGCCTAAAAAAAAGTGATATTGAAAAGTCAGTCTGCTGTTACAAAAACGCTGTGTTCTGCGGAAAAAAAGTTGCAATCTGCGGAAAAGACATGATTTCTGATAAAATTAAAAAAATAAGTGGAAAAATAATAAAGATTTCACTATAATAATAAGACATTATATGCTTTTGCAAAAATGAAGGAAAAAAATGACCAACAAAAACGTAGAAGAATTAACAAAGTTGATGAGACAGCTTGTTTCTGATGTTCAGGGCGCACCTTTCCCTAGCGAAAAAATAGAGCCGGAGCTTTATTCAATTTGGTATGAGCACGTTCAGCGCGGTGCTCAAAACTGCTTTGAATTTTTGGAGCAGCACTTTCCGCTAGACAATTCTGAATTCAAAGATTCTCTAAAGAAAATATTTAAATAAACATCGCTTCCTGCCGAAAATAAACCTAAGGCAATCTTTGTAAAATTATTTAGGTTTGCCCAAAAATGCCGTGCTTTTTTTAGAGCTGGCTGTGTCTTGTTTTTGGTGGGAAGATATATGGCTGCAAAAAAAATTTGCCGTAATGAAAAACTACAACTAAAAGGTTCCCTTAAGAAAAATGGTTTTGATCGCTGGCGGCTTGTTACAAATGCTGTAAGTTCGGTTTCCGGCGAAGAAAAGACTTTCTTCATTGAATTCTATGCTGTGAATCCTGCCTTGTCTCCCAAAGAATGTGTGCTTGGATTTAAAAACCGCTTTAATAAGTCTACGGAAGATTTTCAGTATGTTTTGCCAGGTTCTGAAACTGCAAAAAATTTCACTTCTCAAACTTATGTTTCGCCTTCATTTTTTATGATAAAAGCCGGAGTTCTTTCTGCAAGCGCAAACCAGATGAATTCTTATTTTCCGCCTGAAATCCTTTCAGCAAAAAAAAGCGAATATATAATTTCAGCCAAACAGGAAGAATTGCCGGCCTGCATTTTGGCGCACGATTACACTTCCGGCGCAATAAAAGTTACAGACGAAGACTTGCGTGCTCACCCGGAATATATGGGAAGTTCCGGCACTATGTCTTGGAATTTAAAGTTTTCACGGAGCATTTCGTTTTCTTCAGACTACAGAGCAAAAGACATAAACTGGGCTGTTCTTGGTGGCAAGACTGATTTTTCCGGCACAATCATTTTCAACAACGAAGAATACAATGTGAATCCGCGGAATTCCTTTGGATATTATGATAAAAACTGGGGCAGGGATTTTTCTTCTCCATATTTCCATTTAAGCTCTTCAAATTTTACAAGCGAAATTTCCGGGCGGCTTTTGGACGCTTCTGTTTTTGCGGTTCAGGGCGAATACAAGAATAAAGTTTCAGTGCTTGTTTCAATTGAAGGAAAAAACATTGAATTTCATGCAAACAAGCTGAAAAAAAAGCAGATAAGCTTTGACTGCCAGGAAATGAACGGGACGGAAGACGAAGGTCTTAAACTGCATTGGTCTGTTAGTGTCCATGACAGGCGTTATGTAATTGACATTGATATTTTCTGCAACACAAAGGATATGTCTCTGCGCGATTTTGAAAGTCCTGCCGGTGGAAGAAAAGTTATGCGGATTCTTGCAAGCGGCTCTGGAACTGGAAAATTCAAGTTGTACAAAAAAATGAAGAAAAACCTTGAGCTTTTGGAGCAGGCCGAAATCCTCAAGTGCATTTGCGAATACGGCAACCTTGAAACAGCTGAAAAATAATCTTTAAAAAAAATTCGGAATTATCCCCTCATGCACTCTGAATAAAAAATAAATTTTTTTTCATTATTTTGAATATTTACCATTGACAAAATATCAAAGATATTATACCATATTAATCAAGGAGGCACGGTATGGGTGATAAACCTAATCCAACAGAGTGGATTATTGCGATAGCAGCCTTGATAACAGCAATCGCAACAATCCTAGAAGTAGTTTTGAAATAAACTACATGGCAGGCTCTTGAGAGAGTGCCTGCCTTTATCTTACTTTTTTATCCAAGGAGTAGCAAGTATGAAAAAGGCTTATTTTTATTTTGCAGTATTTTTAATAATATTTGCAACATACTTTATTATTAAGGCGGTGTAAAAATGGAAATTTCTAAGCATGGCGGAAAACGTGAGGGTGCAGGCAGACCTAAAGGCACAACAAAAGAAAACAAAAAGGTCTATAAGACATTCAGCGTTTCATGCTTAGAGCATGAGCTGACATTGATAAAAAGCAATGCGGAAAAACAAGGAAAAACGCCAAGCCGATATTTAGTTGACTTGGCGTTGCAAGATAAAAACTAAACGCAGGAGGCATACATGACATTTTTTGATTTTATGGAAAAGTTTCCAACGGAAAAATCTGTTATAGAATACTTTCTCAAAGTCAGATACAACAATGCTCTTGTATGCCCTCACTGCGGCTCTAAAGTTCATGTTCAGCATAGAAGCGACAAGCTAAAACTTTGCAACTGCCATAATTGCAAAAACACATTCTCGCCGTTCAAAAACACAATCTTTGAAAAGTCATCAACAGACCTGCGCAAATGGTTTTATGCGGTTCATCTTTTTCTTAACTCCAAAAAGGGAATCTCCGGCTTGCAGCTTCAGCGTGAAATCGGCGTAACTTATAAAACTGCGTGGCGTATGCTTAAGCAAATCCGCTCGGCAATGGGAAATGTTGACATGTCAAAGGCTTTCGAGGCAATGGTCGAAATTGACTAGGCTTATATCGGCGGAAAACCTAGAAAAGAAAACAATCAGATTCACGGAACTGCAAAGCGTGGAAAAGGCACAAAGAAAACTCCAGTTATCGGCGTGAAGGAGCGAGGCTCAAACCGTGTATATGCAAAAGTTACACTGCCGGATGAAAACGGAAAAAAGCTCACCGGCAAGCAGCTTTTTAATGTATTGGACACAGTCTGCAAAGACAACGCAATCGTTCTTACAGATGACTATTATGGATATGGCTTTCTTGATGACGAAAAGCGCAATCCGAACAACTACATTCATATTTCAGTAAATCATTCTATGGGACAATATAGCGCAGGAAAAGGAATCAACACAAACGGCATAGAATCGTTTTGGGCGTTGCTCAAGCGTGGAATTCTTGGAATCTATCATCATGTTTCTGTAAAATATATGCAAGAATATGTGAACGAATTTTGCTTTAGGCAGAACAACGGCTCCGGCTCTTTTGATGAATTGATTAGACAGGGAATAATGGCGGCTTAGGTAATGAAAAATTGACAAAAAGTACTGTACATTATATATTATAAACATCAAGAGAAAGGGGGAATGTATGTTAAGTGCGTATGTTGTTGCTGAATATATTCTATACATTGCCTATAGAAATGGTGATGTGATAACTAATTTAAAATTGCAAAAACTTTTATACTATGCGCAGGCTTGGTATATGGTGAACAACAATGCAACGCCTTTGTTTAATGATGAAATTCAATCATGGCAGTTTGGACCGGTTGTTCCTTCTGTTTATAATAGAATGAAAGTTTTCAAGTACAAACCTATATCACTAGAATTAAAGGAAAAAGATTTTGAAACAATGAATAAAAATCAAAAAGATTTTATTGAGGATTTTTGTAACTATTTTTTACATTTTTCAGCAACAGAATTAGTTTCTATGACACATAATGAAACTCCATGGGTAGATGCGTTTAAAAAAGGTTCTCGTACTAAAATAGATGTTAATACTATGTATATTTATTATAAAAATCTTTTGAATGATGAAAAATCAATTTGCAAACAGTAAACTTTCTATAAAAAATCAATTTATTTCAAAAGAAAACTGTGGAATAGATAAGTTTTTTCCTTGTTTTTCATTTCGATATTTTAAGCATAATAAATATTTTTCAAAAGAGAATTCAAATCAAAAAGAATGTAATTTATATAATTTTCTTGAAGGTTTAAGTGCTTTTTCAGAAAAAACATGGGGTGAAATAAAACAAGATTCAGTAAAATTTCATTACCATGCGATTGAAAATGATAAAAGCATTTATAAAGAAATTAAATTCAAGGATGAAATTCCGATCTTGTATCAATTTAAGTTACTCGGCTGCAAGCAGTCAAGAATTATCGGTTTTTATGATGAAAAAAACAACTTCAACATAGTTGCTTACGATTATTCTCATCAGATATATAAACGAAAATAAAAACTTCAAATCAATAAAAATTATTTAGAGTGCATGAGGGGATAATTCCGAAAAAATTTGATTTTTAGTTCGGAAATTTGTATATTCCTTTTTAGAGGAAATTTATGAACTACGAACAGATGACATTAAAAATGCAAGATGCGCTGCAAAGCGCAAGCAGCTTGGCCCAGCAAAGAGACCATAGCGAAATAGGCAATGAGCATCTTTTGTATGCCATGCTTAACCAAAAAGACGGAATGATTCCGCCGTTAGTTGAACGGATTGGACTTCAGCCTTCTTCTTTGCAAAAAAATCTTGAAAACTTATTGGACAAATATCCTGTAGTAAAAGGCCAGACTCAAATGTCTTTGTCTTCTAGCGCGCAGAAAGTTCTTGCCAAGGCAGAAAAGGAAATGGCTTCTTTAAAAGACCAGTTTCTTTCTACTGAACACGTTTTTCTTGCGATGATTCAGGCTGATGACAATGTTGGTGAGCTTTTGAGAAAATCAGGATGCGACAGGAATACAGTTCTTGAAGCCTTGAAGTCCGTGCGCGGAAATCAGAGCATTGATTCCCAAGATCCTGAAAGCAAAATGCGTTCTCTTGAAAAGTACTGTACGGATTTAACAGCACGTGCGTGTCAGGACAAAATTGACCCGGTAATCGGCCGTGATGAGGAAATCCGGCGTGTAATGCAGGTTTTGTGCCGACGAACAAAGAATAATCCGGTTCTGATAGGTGAACCTGGCGTTGGTAAAACTGCGATTGTAGAAGGTCTTGCACGCAGAATTGCAAGCGGTGATGTTCCGGAAAGCCTTAAAAACAAACGCCTTCTTTCGCTTGATATGGGAAGCCTTGTTGCCGGAGCGAAATTCCGAGGTGAATTTGAAGAGAGACTAAAAGCCGTAATCACTGAAGTTACAAAGTCTGAAGGTCAGATAATTCTGTTCATCGATGAGCTTCACACGATTGTTGGTGCTGGTGCAAGCGAAGGTTCTATGGACGCTTCGAATTTGTTGAAGCCGGCTTTGAGCCGTGGCGAAATCCATGTTATTGGTGCCACAACTCTTGACGAGTACCGCAAGTACATTGAAAAAGATGCCGCCCTTGAACGAAGATTCCAGCAGGTTTACTGCGCCGAGCCGACCGTTGAGGATACAATCGCTATTTTGCGTGGACTTCGCGACAAGTATGAAATTCATCACGGAGTTAGAATTAACGATGAGGCTTTGGTCAGTGCGGCAGTTCTTTCAAACCGCTACATTACAAACCGTTTTTTGCCTGACAAGGCGATTGACTTGGTTGATGAAGCCGCAAGCCGCTTAAAGATGGAAATTGAAAGCCAGCCTACGGAACTTGACCAGATTGAGAGAAAACTTTTGCAGCTTCAGATTGAAAAGCAGTCTTTGAGCAAGGAAGACGACAACGCTTCAAAAGAGCGTCTTGAAAAACTTGAAAAAGAGCTTTCCGAGTTGAGTTCAAAACGCGATGCCATGAAACTTCAGTGGCAGAACGAAAAGAACAGCATCGACAAGAGCCGCAAAGTAAAGGAAGAGCTTGAAGAGGCACGCTTTAACGAAGAAAAATACACTCGCGAAGGCAACCTTGAAAAAGCCGCTGAATTAAAGTACAGCACAATTCCTGCTCTTGAAAAGCAGCTTGCTGAGGCTATTGCCCACGATAAGGAAGTTGAGTCGAATCCGGAACGCGAATCCCTTTTACGTCAGGAAGTTACGGAAGAAGACATTGCGCGAGTCGTAAGCAACTGGACAGGAATTCCTGTTGCAAAAATGCTTTCAAGCGAAAAGCAAAAATACTTGCAGCTTGAGGAAGTTCTTCACAAGCGTGTTATCGGTCAGAATGAAGCTGTGCAGGTTGTAAGCGATGCAATCCGCCGTAACCGTTCTGGTTTGAGTGATCCGAATCGTCCTCTTGGAAGTTTCCTGTTCATTGGACCGACTGGCGTTGGTAAAACTGAGCTTGCAAAAACACTTGCAGACTTCTTGTTCAACGATGAAAAGTCGCTTACTCGAATAGATATGTCCGAGTATATGGAAAAATTCAGCGTGAGCCGTTTGATTGGTGCGCCTCCGGGATACGTTGGCTACGATGAAGGCGGTCAGCTTACAGAGGCAGTTCGCCGCCGTCCTTACAGTGTAGTTTTGTTTGATGAAGTTGAAAAAGCTCATCCTGATGTTTTCAATGTTCTTCTTCAGGTTCTTGATGACGGAAGATTGACAGACGGACAGGGCAGAGTTGTGGACTTTAAGAATACAATTATCATAATGACGAGCAACTTGGGAAGCGAGCTGATTCTTGACGCTGACACAGACGAAAAGATGAAAGATGCAAGAACACAGATTGACGGTTTGCTTAAAACTCATTTCCGCCCGGAATTCTTGAACCGAATCGATGAAATCGTAATGTTCGGTCGTCTTGACAAGAGTTGCATTGGTGGAATTGTAAAGATTCAGCTTGAGCGTGTTGCAAAACGCCTTGAAGACAGAAGAATTGCAATTAAGTTTGATGATTCTGCCGTGGACTTCATTGCGGAAAAAGGCTACGACCCTGCGTTTGGCGCCCGTCCTGTAAAGCGTGCCGTTCAGACTTGGGTAGAAAATCCGCTCTCAAAAGAACTGCTTGAAGGAAAGTTCGCCGAAGGCTGCACGATAAATGTTTCGAGCAACGGACGTGAGCTTGAGTTTAAGTAAAGTGTAGTGATGCTATGAAAAAGCTGGGGATGTCTCAAAAATGTCATTTTCGGGCTTGACCCGAAAATCTAACTGTATATATATTGTAATCATTTAGATAAGGGGCTGTCCAAAAAGAAATGGACAGCCCTGATTATTTTAAATTTACAAGCAAATTCAAATCTGCTAAAATTTAAATATGAGCAGAGGCATAAGCGATAAAATCACATACAAAACATATAACCAGGAGCGGGGCAGCGGCTCACAGCCTTCCTGAAGCCGGACTTCATGACAATCAGCACATTCCGAAGCGAGAAGCTGAAAGATCCGACAGAAGAAATATTCATATCGACAGTGAAGCTCCTGAACAGGAAAAATATTGTCGGTACGCTCCAAATATACAAGCTATGAGAAAGAGATAAAGAGAAGCCTCAAGAAGAACTCATTCAGCTTTGAGAACTGGATGTATGACGCCGAACAGAAGAAATACACATGTCCATGCGGAAATCCGGTTCCCTACAAAAAGACAGTGACGAAGAAAAATAGCCCGGGGGTATCCGCAGACCTATGAGGGATACCAGTGCGACAACTAAGATGGCTGCCCGTTCCGTGAGCTGTGTACTAAGTCAGAATACGACCGGCTGTTCTAGCAGGGCAAACGCATTATAAATAATTTAAGTAAAGTTTGCGCGAAGGAACGATTCGTGAGGGCAAAAACAATCTGATTGTTGCGGCCGCGTGAGCGGGTAATTCTATAGTTACTTTGCAACAATCAGAGGATGTCCAATAAGTTCTGAATGTCATTGCTGAACAATTTCTAAATGATTGTAATATATGCATTTAGAATTTC
>OIZX01000600.1_pt1 | contig 23132 bp, 20 predicted proteins | sample 1588621 | NCBI WGS metagenome assembly OIZX01 (sample SAMN03283276) | human gut metagenome | biome: human-associated habitat; material: feces | host: Homo sapiens | place: Peru | collected 2012 | reverse complement strand
ATTCTTTTGTAAATTTAAAATAATTAGGGCTGCCCATTTCTTTTTGGACAGCCCCTTTTTTGAGTTGCCTACTACTTATAAAAGGAAAGGTTTATCCAAGATACTTTCATGAAACAAAACTGTCCATAATTTTTCAAACCTTTCTACAACCATCTGAGATACTCGTTATGGTTTGACATAAGATACTTATGCGCTATGCAAAATGATTAACTAATAATCATCTGCAGTCATGCAATACTCCAAATCAACAAAGTTACCGGGGTTTGCATAATAACGTTCAATTTCTAAAAAGGCTTGCTTATTTAATTCGAGTAAACTTTGTACATCCGAAACATAAGCACTCAAAACCTTACAGATTTGAACGCATTCTTTCTTCTGTCTAGCGTAATTTTTATACTTTGATACGACACTTTGAAACTTTGGAAAAACTTTCATAGCTTTTTCAAAATCAGTTTCGTCAAAGTTATTTTCACTATCCTCATCATATACAGAATCAATTCTATCCAAAATCAAAGCCCAATTAGCCAACTGACTTGGAATAGTTTCACATTCTTTTTTAGAATGATGAGATTTTTTGAACTCTTCACGCATTGAATTACATGCGCTAAGAACCACAGAAGAAGTTTTCATAGGCACCTCCTTTATAATTTACGAAACTTCGTAATTTACTAAAGTTGGTACAAGAGTATTTCATCTTCAACTAAGAATATAATTATATTAACACAAATAATCAATATAGCAAAAAATAACACCTCATAAATAAGCAAATTATTTTCCAACCCTTTTCAAGTAGACTCCCCCATTATCCTTAAGCCACTTGTTCCAGCGTCTATAATCTGGAAAAACACGGTCTATTTCCGCATAAAACTCCTTAGAGTGATTCATGTGACGGCGATGGCAAAGTTCATGCACAACTACACTGTCCAGAACTTCAGAAGGCATCAGCACAAGAAGACAATTGAAATTAAGATTCCCGTTTGCAGCACAACTTCCCCATCTGGATGACTGGAGCCTGATTGCAATCCGCCCATAAGTAATTTCAGCCCAGTAACCTACCCTTTCAGGGATAATTTTTCTCGCTTTCCTTTTTATATTCTTCACTTCATCTTCAGTAAAAAAACCCAAAGATTCCGCCTGCTCCACTTCCCTATTCTGTTTTCAAGATGTTTTGTAATCCAGCCCTTTTTTGCAACAAGGAACTCCTGAACCATGCGTTCGGTTGTGCCATAAGGTGCTTTTACAAGAACTTTGTTATCAGCCATTATGCTGACCGAAATTGAGCGGCGTCGGGATTTCTGGATGATGTAAGTTATTTGCATAGGAATTATTTATTCATCCATTACTTCAATCAAAAAACTAACTGGTCTGAATCCATCATTACAGCTTATCATTGCTGATTTAGGATTCTTCATCCAGCCATCGTAAATGTCTTCGCCTCCGTGTGCTAGAGTCATTACAAATGGAGAAAGGCTTTCCCATGCAGATTCACACATTCCTTCAGGACGCTGCCAGCCGTTTGCAATAAATACCTGTCCTTCCTGAATATCACAGGCGTGCTGAATGGGATTTTCGTATTTCTGCTGCAAATCCTTATAATCTGCTTTACGGATTGCGGTGATTTTTATTTTGTGCATTGTTTATTCTGCTCCCAGATACTTATCTAATTGTGCTTTTATTTTGACTTCTTCTCCAGACCCTTTTGTACTTAATCTTAAAAGCGGTAAGCCAATTTGCTCAAAGATAGCATTCTTCTTTGAGTCGCGCTCAGCTTGTCTAGTTCCCTTTTTATGATAATTATATCCGTCAACTTCTATTCCAAAAAGGATCTCTTTTGTTACCCGATTGAAAACTGTAAAGTCTACATGAGCCCAGCTCCGGTTTGCAAAAGTCGAAAGTTCTTCTGAAAGTTCTCCAATATAATTTTTATTTACCACATCTTTCAAAGGCATTTCAAACACAAAACTGAACTTTGAATATTTAGGTTCTTCAAAGATGTTTGTGAGCAACGTATTCATTGCATTTTCAGAATCATATTTTGATATTTTATTGGCAGCCTTAAGATACTTAAATTTAGCTTCTGTATCTTTCGTGTAGAAGAAATCAAAAATCGAATTAACCTTACTATCTTCAATGGTAAAATTGTTGTACTGAATATATTTTAATAAAGCGACAAGATTAGAGTTTTCCGGCTGTTCATTTCCAGAAATAACAATTGCAAGTTTTTTCTTTGCTCGTGAAATTGCAACATTTAACATATTAGCATCATCAGCAAAACTTGTAATTTCGTTGTCTACTGTGGAAATAATAATATTGTCTTTTTCCCGTCCCTGATATTTATGAACGGTAGCTGCATCAATACCTGGGATTTGAGAACGTATCGCATCAGTCTGATTATTATATGGTGCAATAATTCCAAGATTTGCAATTTCTTCTTCAGTGTATTTAGGAAGAATCTCTTCTTTGATTACATCAATTTGACGCTGATTATAATGGTCTTTACAGAAGTTACCTGGAATCGTTTTAATTGCTTCAAGAACATCAATTTCCCCTTTATCGTTCGTCATTATTAAAAGCTTGCCGCCATAAAACTGCTGATTACAGAAATTAATGATTTTTGGATGACAGCGGTAATGCTCGCGAAGTAAAGTTTGAGGTGTATCAGGAAGGACCTGTTCAAGAGAAGCAAGAAAACTATTAATATAATTATATCCTGCAGGTAGTTTAGTTTGTTCAAAAAGTTCCTGTACAACTTGTTTTTTTTGTTCCTCAATAACATTTGGAAGCTGCATTTTATCACCTACAATTACAGCATTTTTAGCACATGATAAAGCCAAAGCTCCGGTAACAACATCAACCTGAGAAGCCTCATCCATAATTACATAGTCAAACAAAAATTCAGCTCCCTGCCCTATCGTTCCTCTGGATGAAAAAGTCGTACTAAGAATCACAGGATATTCGCTGGCGAAACTTGCGGGATTAAAATATATTTCTTTACCATCTTTGAACTGTATACGCTCAGCTTTCTTGGAATATTTCTTTGTAACTTCACTTCTTAAAGTTGTTAAACATTTTTCATAAACATCGTTTGGATTAAAATCTTTTACAATACTTTCTTTTTCATTTAATTCATCCTCAAGGTCTTTCTTTTTAAGAGGATAATAAGTAGCTTTAATTGTTTCTATTGCTTTGTCAGGATTAACATTCCAGTTACCTTTTTCTCCAAGACCAAAGGAAAGCTTAAGTTTTAGATTCATAAAGAATCCGAATTTTTCTTTCTCTTCATAAGTAAATTGAATCTTCTGGAGTAAGTCCATTAGAGCATCAGAAGATTTTTTCAGAAGTTTTTTATTATTGTAAACATCTGTAATTGAGTTATCAAAATATTTAGATTCAATTTCAAGTGCAGCTAATTCTGATTTGATTGTAGAAATACGTTCATTCGCTTCAAAGTATTTTCCAAGATGTTTTATATCTTCATCCAAGAGCGGAGCCAAAACTGGCAATTTATTCTTCCAGTCTTTAAGATATTCTGGATAGAACTGCTGCTGATTTTTCAAAAAGTTCTCTATGTTTTCTCTCTTCCCATGGAAGGCACAGATAAATCCAAGTCCATACTTATCGGAAGCAAGTTTTTCATAAACATTTCTGGTTGCATCATTGTTATTTGATACAATCAAAACTGTTTTATCATGCATTAACAGATTTGCAATGATGTTCAAAATAGTTTGAGTTTTACCGGTTCCAGGTGGTCCTTGAATTATACTTACCTGATTATTCAAAGCATTACTCACAGCCTTAAATTGACTGTTATTACAGCCAAAAGGAAATATAAGTGAATGTATTTTTGACTTTTCTTCTTTGCCCTTTTTAGGATTTAGGTATCTTGCTAAAACCGAATATTCATTTACAAACTTTGACTTTTCAAGATTCTTTACAAGAAGATTCTGGCCTTCATCATTTTTTATGTCGCTAAATTGTGCCATCTGCAAAAGATAATCAAACACTGTAGCAGACTGTTTATCTTTAAGACAGTTTTTGATTATTTGAAGATCTGCGCTTCTACATGGATATGTTTTTCCATCCTTGTATGTGATGTAATACACATCTTTACGAGAATCGTATTGAAGTTTTTCTATATCACCTGTTTTGTTCCGTCTACCGTATTTGTCGGTTACGAAGATGATGTCGTGAAGGTTAGTTGGATTAGTCATTCATTTTCCTTACATAATCTTCTTAATATCATCCAAATCAGGCAGAACCTTCTGCATATTTTCTGGCATTTCAGAAAGAGATTTGTAAGTTGTTACCCCCATTGGTTTTATCGCTACTTGTAAGTTTTCTTCTACAACTCGATGAATATAATAGTAGCATTCTTGAAGATTTTTAACTTTGCTAAAAATTGTAATATGGTGAGAAAAAGGAACCTTAAAAAAGTCTTCTACAGGGAAATCTACAAGATTGATCCCCGAAAGCTTAAAATCCGAAATTGGAATTATTGCTGTTAATTCGTCAGACGTGTCTGACGAATTAAGTTTTTCGGGCAATTCGTCCGTCATAACGGACGAATCAGAATCTTCTAAGAAACTCCAGTTTTCATAAAACAAACGCATTTTCTTAAGACTTGTTGCCGAAAATCCGCGTAATCCAGGAAGTTCCTTTCTAAGTTGAGAACTTATGGTTTCAAGAACGCTTGTTCCCCAGTTTTTTTTTCCTTTTTTTGAAGAAAGATAACGACCAATGCCATAATAAAGAATTAGCTGAACGCGAGTAGTTTCCTTCGCTGCCTGATACTGAGACTGTAAAATTGTTTTTTTTACTGCTTCTACAGCGGTGATCAGTTCTTGTTCCATAGTTACCTCTTTTTAAAATGATGGAATAACTTTTAATGTTCCATTTCTTATATCAGGATTATTCTTTGATATTATTCTATACTTTATATTGTCGATCTTTGCTTCCATATCTAAAAATATTGGAGTTGGGAATGCAATAGAAGTATGTTGTTTTATGTAATCTACATGTAGTTTTACAATAGCTTCATCTTTTCTATCAAATATTTCATACGAAAATAATTTGTTTATTTCTGATTTATATTTTTTTTCAAACCACATTTCCTCGTTTTTGAAAACAGGTTCGATAGGCATGGGGGTAAATCTTTTATTCTTTACCGAAGAATCATAATCAAAATATTTATCTGTTTGTTGAATAGAAAATAAATCAGAAAAATTATATTTTTTATCGAATGAATCAAGGACAGTGAACTCTGGTACAGGCATTTTATAATGAGGTATTAGTAAAGAAACCGGTATTGAAATTTCTATATCTATATCTTCATCAAAACTGTTTCCTGAATTCTCAATAAGAAGTTTCGTCATATTTAGATTATCATAGTTTTTTTCAATACTTTCCCAAAGAATATAATCTTCAATTTCTTCTTTTACAGCGAAAATATACTCGTACTTCCGTTTCTCAGATGGGGTGCCTTTTAGGACTGTACCGCCGCCATGTAATGTAGATAACATGTTTGCTGTAAAATCTTCTCTTAGTTTACCTACATCAAAAAAATCATTACTTAGCGTAAAATTGTATTTCTCTACAAAAAGAGTAATAATCTTTTTAATATCTTCAGAGATTTTTATTAAACTGCCTTTTAGTAAATCCATAGAACTGACAGTTGCTATAGGTGACCACTTCAAAGAAGCTTCAGATAAGGAATCATTTGTTTCTTTATAAAAATGAATTGTATTTATATAGTCTATTTTATTTTTAATTCGCTTTAATCTTTCTTTATATGGCATTGGATTAGGAACTATGTATCTTTGCACAACAAGTTTATCAACAATATTATTATCACAAGAAATAGATTTTAATACTAATTTTGGTTTTATTTCAGAATTAATCGTGTCGATTTTTTTCACAGTCAAAAAGTATTGCGTTAAATGTGCATAGAATAATTCTTTAAAAGATTCGTTTGAGTCATACGGCCAATAAATACCTTTATTCTTATATTTTTCTTTCAATTCTTCTACAAGCTTATATTGCTCTGGATCATAACCAGGCTTTACTGGTTTTTCACAAAAATATAAAAACACTTGTTTGCCAGAATTCAGCATAATTTGAATTTCTTCTTCTGAACCAGATTTATATTCATCGGTTGGTGTACCGAACCTTGTCCAGAAAATTGCTACCGCGGCATCACAGTCTTTGACAAATTGTTCATTCAATAAATCTTGAGGCTTGCCACCAGATTGTGGGTATGAACTTTTACTCCAATGTCGAGACAATATTGATAACCCTAATGAATTTGTAAACTGTTGATTAAACTTTTCTACAACTTCTTCAATTATTTTAATTTCATTAGTGATATCACCGGGACAAGAGATAAGCAAATTATATTGGGTAATATTTTTTGGCATTCTTCCTACTCCACCTTCCACACACTATCATCCCCGCAGATATTCCTGATTTTCAGACGCATCGGTTTTGTTTCGCTTTTGATTGTGCCGTCCCAGAATTCTTTTGTCTTTATACCATTCTTAATAACAAAACCAAGCTTATCAATTTTAATTTCTGAATCTGAATGCCACTCACCTTCTGTTGCAGTACAATCCACGCTGAGCCATTCAATGAGTTCAAGACCTTCTTCTGAAATTGTGATTGGCTTGAACTTTTTGCCTTTGGTGTTGAGTTCGCATTTTTGATTGTAGGCGTTTATGTGTCGCATTACCCGGTCACTCATAAATGATTTTATGCTCAGCCGATATTCCGGGATTAGTTCTTCCTGAACTTCGATTACTTCAAAATCTGCGGTGTCTTCAATTACTATGTCGTCAAGCAGCTGTTTCAAGTCGCGGAATTCGATTTTTGCAAGGGTTGATTTGTCTGATTTAACGAACTCTTCAATTTCAGTGACGTCTACCACATCAACATAATAGATGATGACACGACTTGGAGTGAAAGGAAGATTTCCAATATGCTCATGAAGAACGCGACTCATAAAAGGCTTGTCCAAAATCTTGCATTCGCTGTTTTTCAAATCTGGTAGATAAACAGGTACGGTGCCGTCTTTTATGCTTTCAATACAGCCCGCCCAAAAGTCTGAAATCCCTTCCATTTTTCCAAGCCCGGGCACGAGAGACTTTAGTTTTTCCATAGTCTGAACGGGATTACGGAAAAGAGAAACGCCGTCTTTTATTTCCAAAACTGAGAAATCCACGTCATCCCGAACATGATTCGGGGTCTCTTTTTGAGCAATCAAGCGGTCGCGTACGGTCTGGATTGAATTGATGCCCACATCGCAGTGAATGAAACGACGGTTAAGCTTATTTGCTACAGCTGCCGTTACACCAGAACCTCCGAAGAAATCTGCAACGAGCATATTTTCATCAGATGATGCTTTAATGATGCGTTCAAGCAGGGCTTCGGGTTTTTGGGTGGCGTAGTCGGTAGATTCTTTAGCACGACCAGCTACATAGGAAATATCATTCCAATCATCACTGATAGGCACACCAGGTAGCTCATCCATAAATACAATTCGACATCGTTTTATTGGTTTACCATCTTTACCTAAACGAATCCTTCCATGGCTGTTAGGAACTTCCGTTTGTGGTGCATTCCATAATTCTTCCAATTTTTCAGGTATTGTTCGCCATCTTGCAACAGTTCCATGAAAATCATATGCTGTCATTCTATTTTGAGGATCAAGCATATTTTCAAATTTGTAGAATCTGCCAGAAGGAGCCTTTGTCCATTCACTATCAATATATGTTTCAGAATATGGCAAATATTGAATATTAAATGTCAGTTCTTCTGATTTTGAATAAAAGAAAATCGAATCTTTTACCTTACCAAAGGAACCTACTGTATCATTATGAGATGCTGTTCTAACCCAAGTAATCTCATTTCTAAAATTATCTTCTCCGAAAATCTCATCCATTAAAATCTTTACATAATGCCCTATATGATAATCCAGATGCACATAAATGCTGGCGGTCTCGCTCATCACGCTTTTTATTGCGCACAGGTTTTCATACATCCAGTTCAAGTATTTTTCTTTATCCCATACATCGCCGTACATTTTTTCTTCAAAACTTTTCAAATCTTCAATCTCAAGTTCTTCTTCTGCCTGCTTCAAAGCCTTTGCCAACTTGGGATTCTGACGGATGTAAACGGTCTTGGAATAATCAGCTCCGCTTGCAAAGGGCGGGTCAATGTAAACTAAATCAACAAGAATACCTTTTTCTTTAAGATAGGCACACGCAGAAACACATTCCCCGCGAATCACAAGATTCTGTTTTGCTTTCTCAGCATCTCCGACAGTTTCGACAGTCTTCATTTCGTACAAAGGCATACCACGCACAAGTTTGCCTTTTATGTCGTAGTTTCCCTTGTAACGGAGAGTGCGAGTAAAATTATCTAAAAGAGCCTGCCCTTCTATCGGCTCCGGAGTGTATGGTATATATTTAATTGGCATTCATTTTCTCCTCATAACTTACTAAAAATGCAATATCTTCTCTTGTAATATTCTTTTTAGATTCTTTTGATAAATAAGTTTTTATAGTTGAGTTAAATAATTCAACATCAATAAACAATGATTCCACATTATTAATATCCTCTCGTATTGTTAAATTAAACAATATTTCAATTAATACTTGAGATGTATATTCCATTAAATGTTTTGTAAGATATTGTAAATGTTTTGGTGTTTCCCCAGAATGAATAATTGTATTTCTTGCTCGATACAATCTACGTAGATGCCATTTTAATCTTGTTTCAAATCTTTCGATATCTTTTTTTACTGAATTAAGTTTTTCATATCGTTTATTAATAGCAAAAATATTATATCGAATGAAAGGGTATTTTTCTAAAAAAGAATTTAACTCAATACGAGCATCCTTATATTCATCTAATAAAATTAAATTTATAAAATCTAGGTTATTTATTGATGATTTGTTAAAATAAGTATTAAAAAAGCCCTCTAGCTGATTTTTTGGTATATTATCCGTAACATCTCGTAATAAAGCTTCAAAGATCATAGCATAATAATCTTTTGAAAGAATTGGGAGGATATTATCCTCGATTTGCATAATCTTAGAAATATCTTTCTTTTCACACAAACTTTCCAATACCGCCCAAAAATTCAGAAATGAACTTTCTAAGTGCTTGTTCTCATAAGCATTGGTATAATTCATTATTGCTTTATCAATAACAGGAAATACATTATTCTCATAAGTCATTAAAGAGGTTATAACGCCTTCTGCCGTTTCGCCAATTTGTAATTTAGAAATCTCAGCTTCTTCAGAAAGATATACAAGTCCATTTCTTCGTATTTTGATAAAATTTCTTTCACCAGACTCATCATCAATAACTATACAAGATTTTCCAAAAAAAGGTTTTGTGCTTTGAGAAAAAAACTTATAATATCTTGTAAACAATGCTAAATTATTCATTACTCGTATAGAAGCTTGATTTGAATCTAATTCTTCCACCGAAGCAGAAATCAAAATATATCTATCAGTATCATAATGAAAACCTTCTATAAATTTTGAAGGTGTATTAAAAGAGACAGATAATCTTTTTTCAAGGATAGCTTGAAACTGTTTTATCTCCAAGTCAACAGGAAGAATAACGGTGAATCTTTGATTAACAAAATCAAACTTTGTTAAAAAAGTTTCAACTGTATTTATAGAAATCTCTTTTCCACTTTTGAATATTTTTTTATTATAATTATAAATAAAGTCTTCTGAATATCCGCCACCAATCAGATATGGAAGATAACTTTTTAATCCTAAATAAAGTTCAGTTTTATTTTTTTCTTTCTTTATGTTTTCTAATAAATAATTTTTTGCAATTTCATTAAACTTATAAAGTTGATTTACTAAGTATAAAATTACAGATTTTTTTTCTTCAAAGGGAACTGCACTAAACTTTTGCTTTATAGCTAAAATTTCTGTCTTTTTTAAAATACAATTAACAATTACATCTTGTCCTAAAGTCTCCCAAATTTCATCAGAAATAAAATCTAGATGTTTTTTATCAATCATTCCTTTTCTTACCAAATCAAATGCTTCGAGATATTCATATAATAAAGAATAAGCATTTAGAACAGAGACACAATGTACATGATCGGTATTTGGATTTAGAAGTTTTTCTATACTTTGAGAAAAAAATAGAACGGCATCATTCTTGAATCCATTCTTCCAATTTCCAGTAATTTCATATTTCATTCTCCCATCTCCTCTAAGAACAAATCATAATCGCTCTTAAACAATCTATCCTGTACAATTCTGTATTTTTCAAATTCGCTTTCTGCATGTAGTTTTGCCTGTTCCGCGCTTATTTTTCCAGGCCCAGTTAAAATTTCATTTCCGTTGAATTCCAAGAAACCGTCCAGACGCTTTGCCCAATCTTCCATACTCATAGGAATATGACGTTCTGCCTGCATTTCTGCATAATCAAGATATAAGGAAACAAGTCTCTCCATAAAACTCATTTCTTTTTCTGATAAATAGTTTTTTGCAATAGTTACGTCTGCTTTTATGATTTTTCCAGAAGGTGCATTTTCCCAAGTTGTAAGCCCCATGTGTTCTTTTTTTGCATCAGCGCGCTCCACAATAAGTTCTGCTGCCGTATGCCTATGTACAGCATAATGCATTTTATTCTGCACCATCTTAAAGAATTCTTTTGTTGTAGTAGCATCCTTGTCATAATCAAAGGCTGTTGCATATAAGTCAGTAACCTTTTGATAAAACTTTCTTTCTGAAAGCCTTATTTCCCTGATTTGCTGAAGCTGGCGCTCAAAATATTCATCTGTAAACATGTGTCCTTTTTTCAGCCGCTCTTTGTCCATTGTCCAGCCTTGAATTGTATAATCCTTGACAATTTGACCAGCCCATTTTCTAAACCTAACGGCACGCTCATTATTTACTTTAAAACCAACAGCAATAATCATCTGAAGATTATAGTGCACAACCTCACGAGAAACAGTTCGGTTTCCCTCATTTTGAACTATTAAAAAATTTTTAATAGTTGCCTCTTTTGTTAATTCTCCATCGTCATAGATTTTTTTAAGATGATAATTTATATTTGCAACATCAACATCATATAAAGCTGCCATCATTTTTTGGGTCAGCCAGATATTCTCGTCTTCATATCTCATTTCATAACTTTCAGGAGAATCACCTGTTGCTGCAATGTAAGTAAGATATTCAGCTGCGGAACTTCTAATTGTAACTTCTTTTTTTTGCTTCTTTGCCATTTACATTTCCTCCCCAAAAAATGCATTAATATGGATGATTGTCTTTTTAATTCTTTCTTCGTCCGACTCATTATCTTGCAGATAAAGATATGAGAATTTTTCAGCGCCTGTTTTTTCATTGTTCATCTTTATAAAATACTGCTCAACAAATTCCCGGCGGGCAATGAAATTCGGGTCATTTGCATATAAGCTGCCTTTTGTTTCAACAATTAAAACTTTTCCGACTTCATTTTCTGATTTCCTTTGCAAGATGATAAAGTCAGGTGTATATTCACCGACATTTGCCCAATCTTTTTCAGTTTTTTTATAACAGTGAATCCTAAAATCAGTCAGCATGCGGTCTCCGTTATAATAAACTTCAAGATTGTATTTTGATACACACTCTTCCTTTAATACTTCGTTAAGAAATTTCTGTTCAAAAGAGCTGTCTGTTTTATATGGAAGGTAATGAAAAGTCCGGTCTTTATTTGGATAAGGGCAAGCCTTATTTTCAATATCATCAGCCTCTTTATTCAAACCTGCTGCACGGAGAGCTGTAACGGCAGCTTTTGTCTTTTCATCAATTTCAGTTTTTCCAGATTTATCTGCGTCAATTATCTTTTGAACTTCGATTTCTTCAGGAAAATAATCCTTAATTTTAGATGACTCAACTTCGACTTGTGGAGAAAACTGTTCTATGCACAGCAATCTTACTGATTCTTTAATAAATTCTTCCCTGACAGAAAAATCTCGTTTTTCATAAAAGGCAGTTCTGATGAGTGAATTTAATTTTTGTATGTCATAATGAGAACTGAAATATGTCTCGCCATCAGCTTTATATGAGACTTCATTAAAGACCTTGCGCAATGCCTTGTCATGTTCATGGAGTTTTGCAATTGTTACAAAACCAAAACTCTCTCTCTCTATTTCATAAAGCCAAGTATTGTATCGTGCCGGAAGTTTTCCATGCTCAGAAGAATCAATATCGATATTTGTGAAATCTCCTTTCCTGACATCAAACTGTTTATTAATAACTGCTTTCTGCTCAGAATTTTTTACAGCATTTGAAATAACATTATCAGTATCAGGCTCTTCCACAAGCAGAGTGTCATATTTGATTGAATACTGATACAGCGGTATTGGAGGAAGCTTTAAATGCTCAGTACGATTATATCTGTTAAGCGTTTCGGTAGCACCTCTTGAGCCCTTCTGGAATTCATCTAGATTGATATGCTGCTGTTGCTCAAGTTGCTTTTTAAGTTTTTCAGCATTTGTCTCATTTAAATATATTAAGGCAGTTTCTTTTTTACCACGCTCTACCTGACGTAAACATCTACATGAAGTTTGCAAAACCATATTTGTAGGACAATCCCCCTCTTGCGAAAGAATTACCCCTGCAAGGCTCCGGCAGTTCCATCCTTCTTTTCCAATCTGACAAAGGAGTATTATTCGTATTTTTGATTCACTTCTATCAAGAATCTTGAACTGATAATCACTATCCTGTGGCTTAGGATGATTTTTATTTCCGTCATGATAGCGTAAAATATGCTCATTAGGATTCAGTCCGTACTCCATGATGAGATTTGAAATGAATGGATAAACTTCTTCTTCAAGAAAATCTATTCCTTTTCCGCAATAAACCGCAAGTTTAGCCTGTAGTGTGCGTGGCGGGCGGTCGTAAACGGTGTCTTTATATTTTTGTAAGAATTCACGCACACCGCTTTCAACAATCTGCATACTGTCTTTATTGTCAGAAACCTTTACGGTTGGATATTTCAAGAAGTTTCCTATTGCGTCTACAAGCGGATAATAATAAACGGTATTAGAAATATCAGACGAGGCAACAGAAAGAGAATCTGTAACAGGTATTTTTTCTGCTTTATCCAAGTATGGTGTACCAGAAAAGCCGATTACATTCGTCACATTTTTCTTTTCACCATTTGCCCAACGGTTCACCACAGAGCGGAGTTTTATGTCACCATCTGTTGCATGATGAACCTCGTCGATAAAAACAGAAAGCTGTGGGAGCTTCCCAATCCAGTAACGAAGTTCATTTGCCTCACGGTCTTTTGTTTCGGAACTTTCTTCAAATAATTCTCCCTGTTCTGCACGAACAAGTCCGTCAAGAATAACCTTCTCAGCATTTGTTACGGCCACAAGTCCCGTCAATTCCTCAAAAGGCTGATGAAGGGCAAGCTTCTGAACATTCGGATTTTTAGCTCGGTTTGATTTTTTTGCAGATTTGTTTTCATCCAAAACTTCAAAAATCATTTGTCTTTTTATTTCGCTCGCTGTTGGTTCAGGCAAAACCCATGCTGGATTAAATTCCTGTATTGTTCTTAGACTTGGAATAACCGAAGTTTTTAATCCAGAGGGAGCTAAAATAATGAAATTTCTAGCAAATCGTTTTTCAGCTGGATTCTGCATTGCAAAATACAAATCAATATAAATGAAAGCCGCCATCAAAAATGTTTTTCCAGCTCCCATTGGAAGGCTGAAAAGATAATCGGAATAAGTAACGCCATAGAATATTTTTTTGAATATGGTTTCGTAATTTATATTTTGTGGATTCTTTTTTATTTCATCTGTAAGTTTTACAGAAACCTGCGCTCCCTTTTCGTTTTTCTGTGATGCATATTCATACAATGCAAGGGCAGCTTTATTACTCAAAAGAGTTTCACGAGTAAGCGTAGAAAGTTCCATGCCATTCAATTCTTCTTCCGAAAGTGAATTAAATGCACCATTACAAAAGAGTTCATAAAGTGGCTTATTGTCACAGGCTATTTTAAAAAAAAGATATGTCTTTATTGCTTCTATCTGTGCATCACGAAGTTCCCCAGTAGAAATCATATAAGAAATCAAATTTTTTATTTTGCACTCATCAGAAGAGAACCATTTTGCGCATGATTTTTGAATCATTGTGTGAAGCATTTTTATGAATTTCCTTTTTCTATTTCAAACTTTCATAATAGTCTTTGATTTTAGCTGCCATAAGCTTACGTCTCATATCAAGGAATCTATTAAAATCTTTTACATCCATTTTAATAAAATCCTCAGGTACACAATTTGCCTTAAGATTCTGCATAAGCTCATCTTTATCTACAATTCCACCATATACAGGCTTTTTATCTTCACACTGTTGGAGGACTGTAGCCATATATTCATTTGGTGCTGTATCTTTTACTTTGATGTTTATTTCGGATTGTAAATAAACATAATTTGCAATTTGATTATACATGCCCTTATCTCTAATTCCATTATTGATAAGATACTGTTTAGGGAACAAGTGATGAATATCTCCTCTCTGTTCAATCATTGACTTAACATCAATCTGTTCAGATAAGAATCCTTTATCTCCAGATTTGACCTGAGCCATAAGATAAACATTATAAAATGGACTACTTGCAACAGCAGTGTTAAGTCTTGTAATAAGTACATTGCTCCAGAATGCTTCAGAAAGAACACCTGCTTCAGTCTGTTCAATGTATGTAATTGGATCTGCTGCATCTACAAATCGAGTAATATCATAATTAAACATAGACTCAGGAGAACCAGAATATCTACCAGTAAGAATTGCAAGTACAATCCAACGTCTTACAGCCCTTTCTATAATGACAGCATCGATTTTCTTTTCTCTAAGAGCAAGGTAGAGAATATATCCAAAGTTCATAACGTTGTCAGAACGTACAAGTGATGAATCTATAATTCCTGTAGATTTTACAATCATTAAATATCTTTGGAAATTAGTCTTATTTACAAATTGCAAAACACTTTCTTTTAAGTCTTTAAATGACTGTTCAGCAATTTCTTCTTTAAATTCACGAGTCTTAAAATCACGTCCACTTAACAAACTTACAAGGTCAGCCAGTTTACCACGATGGAATTTTGAAGTAAATGCAACCCTCAAAAGGTCTGTATAATCTGGTTCATAAATATCTTCGTTTTCATCTTTTATCCAAGCAATTGCCTTAAACTCATCCGTAATTGCAAACTCAGAATCATTATTTTTTATAGTATCGAAATCACCAGGATTCTGAAGAAGATGACAAAAATAATCTATAGTCTTACGGATTAAATCACCTTTATATCTTTCATTTGAAGATATCTTTGACATAGCAAAATCTGCTTGTGAAAGGACTTTGCCTTTAGAGTTGATTCGAATAAAAATATCTGTGACACTATCAATATCAAGACCAGAAGAAAGATCTATTACACCAAGGCTATTGTTCTGAATCTGACTTAAAGTATTGATTACTTTGTTAATAGAACTTTTTTCAGCATTATCCGTGATTTTGTTTTTATCACAATATTCATTTACAAAAGAGAAAGCATCAAAACCAGGCTGTAAAACAGTTGATATATCTGCAATCCATTGAATATCTTTCTCAATAGCAGGGTTACAAGTTTCAAATTTTTCTTCTTTTGGATTAAATGCAATCTTAATTCTCTTCTTTTTATAATCAGCACCAACAACTTCAAGTCCAACAATTGCAGCGGTTAATGCAGTAATTCTCTGTTGTCCATCAATAATGATTTTCATTCCAGAAGAAATAGTTCCATCTTTTAGTTTTACATCAGGATTCTGCCAAACAATAATATATCCAACTGGATATCCTTTATATAATGAATCAATTAAATCACGAACCTTTGTAGGGTCCCAAACAAAAGGTCTCTGTATTTCAGGAATTGCAATAGTTCCATCTCTAATACTAGACAGAAGTGAACTAACCATAATATTGTTTACGTTATACTGTGCCATTATATATTCCTTTTAACCTTCCACATTATTAATTACACATATATCGCCCACATCACAATTCAGAGCTTTACAAATGCGCTGGATACTATCCATTGAAATAAATTCACCTTTAGTCAGTTTTGCAAGAATGTTTGTAGATATTCCTGCCATTTCAATAAGGTCTGTTTTATTCTTGTGTCCCATTTCTTTATAACGAGCCCAAAGCTTTGTATAGTCTACTTGCATACTATAGAAGATTATACCACGACTTCAGGTTTTAAAGCGGAAAAATATCACGATTTCGCAAAATATTTTTATTCCCGTTATTTGTAGAAGTTTATCACACAACGGTGTCATAGAATGACCTTATGAAAATTACGCCGTATTTTTTTAATCTCGGCGTGAATTTATAAAAACTCACCGTGTATTTGAATAATTCTCAGTATATTTTTTCACAATATGTGTAATATTGTTTTTATTTTCAAAATTTGCTTGACATTACACAAAATGTGTAATATATTTGAATTGTAAGGAGGTAAAGCTATGCAGTGCGTTAATCCAACAAGTTATGGAAAATTCTTAAAAAGACTCAGAATTGATACTGGTGATACCCTTGCTGTTATGGCACAGAAGCTTGATGTATCGATTTCACTTCTTTCATCAGTTGAATCTGGAGCAAGAGAAATCCCTCCAGAACTTTCAGATAAGATTCGCACAGTATATAAATTAAATGCAGATGCAAGTGATGCACTGTTAAAAGCGGAATGTGAGACACTTCATAAATCTATTTCCATTAGCATGGGTGCATATGAAGATAATGAAGAGTTTAAAAAAGCCGCAATTTCAATTTCGCGAGATTTGCAAGAATTACCACTGAACGAGGTACAAAAAATTGCAGCTGATATTCATAAAAAAGCTCAGTCCAAACGAGATAATGATTTTTCTGGTTGGGCTGCTTTGGGGTTAGCAGCAATTGCACTAGGTGTAGGAATTGCACTGGCTGCAACTTCTGGAAATAAAGATGGATCTAATCCGCAAGGAGGTAATTGACATTGAAACAACAGATCTTTGTGAAATCTTCGTTGAAGAAAAACAAGACTGAATACTTAAAAGGAGGTGGAAAAATGAAAAATTTAGAAAACTCTGTTTCATTAGCAATATCTGATAGAACAGATGAAAAAGAAACATCAATTGAATTCTCAGGAACTTTTGCAGTTCTTGGAATTGCATTGATTGCATTTGGACTTGGCTATACATGTGCAAGTTCGAAAAAAAAGGCTCTTTAATCAGTACCAATGATTAAAGAGTCCTTCAAGCAAACAGCGAAAAACTGTTGCCGTATAACCAATATAACTGTAACGGTTTTTCCTGTTTTTTTCAAGTTACCGAATAGTCCGGCGTTGCCAAAGGCTTTCGGAACTTAAGTTAAATCTACAAGGAGTCGCCTATGGTGGCCTTATACCTTGAGCAGGCTGCAACCGCCTTAAAGAACCGCAAGGAAAAACTATATGAAATATCGCGTTGTAAAAAGGATAAATCCCCTTAATACTGATGAAAAAAAATTTTATGCTGCTCCAAAGTACATGGAAGAGCTTACAGTAATGGACTTGGCAAAGGATATTTCCGATGCTTGTACATTAAACGTAACTGACGTTGAAGCTGTTCTTACATATTTGGTAAGAAAATTGCCTCAGTATCTTAATAATGGTTTCAAAATTCAGTTAGGTAACTTTGGTCGCGTAAAACTTTCATTTTCATCCAAAGGCTTCGAAACATGAAATAAAGAATAAACATAGTAGAATCAAAGAAAAGATTTTTATAGTTTTTCTCATTTGCTTGTCCTCCGGATTATTTTAATCCAGGCTCATCAATTATTTCAATCAAAAAACTCAATGACCTGAATCCATCATTACAAAACAAAATGAAGTTTTATAGCCGCCTTGCTCTATATGTCCTAACGGAGTGAAGAATTATAAAGTTTTTTTAAAGCATATAATAACTAAAATATTAAAAATATAAGATTTTTATTGATTGAAAAAAAAAGAAAAGCGTTTAAAATAAAAACACGGCAGCTTCCTACTTTCCCGCGTTAGCAGTATCATCGGCGTAGAAGAGCTTGACTTCCGTGTTCGGTATGGGAACGGGTATTTCCTCTTCACTTTGGCTACCGTGGTTAAGAATATATACTTTCCCAAAAAAAATGTCAATATGAATTTGCAAAAAACATCAATCTTTTTTAGAAAAATATTGAATTTTTCAGTATGAAAACAGCTAGATTGCCTGTAACGCTCCGACAATGACACAAAAAATTCATTAAAGCGGTCTAAAATCCGAGGCTGGATGCTTACATACAGGGCAAATAAAATCGTCAGGCAAAGTTTCACCTTCGTAAATATATCCGCAGACAGTACAAATAAAGCCCTTTCTCTTTTCTGTGGAAGCTGGCTTTGGCTTTATATTATTCTGATAAAATGAATATGTTGCTGAAGGAAGTTGCGACAAAACTTCGCCGTCTGTAACATCAGCAATAAAAAGAGTGTGCGTTCCCAAATCAAGTGTGGAAACAACTTTCGCGCTCAAAAATGCGTTTGTTTCATCCGCAATATAAACAAGGCCGTTTGCAGATCTTTTAAAAGAAATTGATTCAAGTTTATCTGTATTTCTACCGCTTTGGAAGCCCCAATGCCTGTAAGTTTCAAATTTAGAATTTTCTGCCAGAACGGAAACATTGAATTCTTTTGTTTTCAGAATCATATCGTGCGTATAATTCGCTTTGTTTACCGTCAAAGAAATTCTGTTAGGTTGGGAAGTAACCTGCCCTACAGTATTCACAATGCAGCCGTTGTCTTTTTCGCCGTCTTTTGCAGTCAAAATAAAAAGACCGTAAGACAAATTGAACATAGCCTTGTTATCCATAAAAAACCTCCGTTAAGAAACTGAATTACTTTAAATATAACAAAAGCTATAAAATATGCAAAGCTATTTTAATTTTCTTTCGATTTCATGAATTTTTTCAAGAATAACTGGCTTATTTTTTTTGCTATAGGATTCCGCAAGTTTTCCAAGCGCAAAAAACTCATCTTTTAAGGCAAGAAGTTTTTCCATGGGTAAATTTTCTGAAATATATTCAACAAGCACGCTGCCAGTTCTTTCATTGCGCTCAACTTTTTTTACGGCAGAATGGCTTCCGACAGCAGAATACAATGCGGAAAATATATCATCATCTTTAAAAACATCATTGCGTAAACGGATTCTTCCTGGGAAAAAACTTGAAACAATCATTTTTTAGTCCAAGGAACTCATTGCATTCACGCTGATTGCAACTGTGGAGCTGTTATGAAGCAAGGCAGCCATTTGCGGTGTTATGGAACCAGCAAGTCCGCCGGCAATGAGCGCAGAATTTATTCCGATTATAGCTCGGTTGTTTCCGTGAATTCTTGAAATCAAGTTTCGGCTTATTTTCCGCAAAACTGGAAGAGAATCCAAGCCGTCGTCAGGAAGAAGAATATCCGCAGTCTCGCTTGCAATTGAGCTTGCCTTTCCCATTGCAATTCCAACATTTGCCGCAGAAAGAGCCGGAGAATCATTGATTCCGTCTCCAACCATAACAACTTTGTGCCCTTCTTTCTTAAGCTTTTCAATCCAGGATACTTTTGTGTCTGGAAGAGCTTCAGCAACAAAATCTGTTACGCCAGTTTTTTCCGCAACTTCTTTTGCAGTATGCTTATTGTCGCCTGTAATCATAATCACATTCTTAAAGCCAGAGTCTTTCAATTTTTTTATTACAGCGCAAGATTCTTTTCTGATTGGATCTTCAATTACGATTATAGCGGCAAGTTCTCCGTCAATTGCAAAATAAAGCTGGGAACAGCCAGTTATTGTATTTATGCAGTCATCGGCTTCTTTTGTAAGCGGAATTTTTTCGTCATCAAAGATAAAATGCGCGCTTCCTATGCGGAGCTTTTTTCCGTCAAGGCTGGAAGCAATTCCATGCGCAAGAATATATTCGACCTTTGTATGCTCTTCCTTGTGGTTCAATCCCCTGGACGCAGCTTCATTTACAACAGCACGCGCCAAAGAATGCGGGAAATGCTCTTCAAGGCAAGCAGCAAGTTTTAAAACTTCATTTTCATTTCTGCTGCCAAAAACAACAATCTTTTTTACAACAGGGTTTGATTCTGTCAATGTTCCTGTCTTGTCAAAAACAATTGTGTCAGATTCCGCAAATTCCTCAAGAAATTTTCCGCCTTTCGCAAGAATTCCGTTCCGGGCACAATCTCTCATTGCAGAAAGAACTGAAATCGGAGCAGAAAGCTTCATGGCGCAGGAATAATCCACAAGCAATGTTGAAGCCGCCTTTGTAAAGTTACGTGTAAAGAAATACGCAAGACCCGCAATTAAAAAATTGTATTTTACAAGATTGTCAGCAACACGTTCCGCTTTTTCCTGACTTGCAGCCTTAAGTGAATTTGATCGGTCAATCATATTTGCAATTTTGCTTACTTTGGTTTCGCCTCCGCAAGCCTTCACTTTTATCTTTATTTCGCCTTCTTCAATAATTGTGGAAGCAAAAACAGACGAGCCTTTTTCACGCTGAACAGGCAGAGCTTCTCCAGTCATTGAAGCCTGGTTTACCATTCCAACGCCGTCAACAACAGTTCCGTCAACAGGAATTACAGAGCCAGCGCGAACAATAACGATGTCGCCCGCCTTTAAAAGCTGTGTGGAAATTTCTTTTTCTTCTCCATCCTGAACGATTGTAACGGTTTCATCAGTTATAAGAAGCGACTGAGTCAAATTGTCATGGGACTTTCGCTTTGTGTAATCTTCGAGAGTATCGCCGATATTCAAAAGGAAATTTATAGTTCCAGCAGTATCAATGTCGCCAGTTAAATATGAAAGAGAAATCGCGGCAGCATCAAGAGTTTCCGCGCAGAACGGCTTCCCTCTCACTACGCTTGCAATGCCCTTTTGAACACGAGGAACAATTGAAACAAGAGAAATGATTTTTCTCAATGGAAGAGGAAGAAGTTTTTTTAGAAAATGCTCAACTGTAAGGGACAGCAACGATTCCAAAAGACTTTCCTGCACAGAAGGGACAGAAACGCTCGAAAGCAGATTTTCATCATTGAGATACTTTCCATCAAGAGCCTTTACGTAAGAAAGAACTGTTTCCAAGGAAGTATCTTTGTATTCAATAAGAATGCTTCCTGAAACTGTATTAACAGAAATAGAAACTATTCCTTCTTGAAGACCAACAAGCATCTGAACAAGCATTGCCTGACGCAAAGACAGAATATGACGCTCATATCTAAGCCTTACTCTGCCTGGAAGACTGTGAGAAATCTTAAAATCCATTGCAATCCCTTTTTAAAAAGATATTTTTAAATAATTTAAGACTGATTTTTAAGCATTAGCTTTTGATGCGTTTTTATTGTAAGCGGCCTCTGCCTTTATATCTTCCGCGTCTTCTTTTACAGTTTCAACAAAAGAAGCAGCTTCATCTTTTAGCTGCATTCCCGCGCTGATAACTTTAGAGCAGACTTTTTTGAATCCAGCTGTTTTTACCAAAGCAAGAGTTACTCCGCCAACCGCAACACCAATAGCAAATGCACCTAATTTTGTCATAAAAACACCTCGCAAGTATTATATTTTCTTTCATTATATAAACTGAATAAATTTTTTCAAGTCTACATTGCAGCCAATAAAATAATCATTTTCAAAGTAAAAGCAACTTTCTCACAAAATATCAATAAAAAAACAGAAACTAATGCAAATTAAAGAAAAAAATTGTATATTTAAATTAAAACTTTTTACCGGAGGATTTTTTATGAAAAACAAGGAATTGAAAATTGCGTTTTATGATGCCTGCAGCTATGACAAGGAATCTTTTTCAGAAGAAAACAAGAACTTTCTATTCAATATTGATTTTTTTGACTTTCATCTGACAGAAAAAACAGCATTGACAGCATCCGGCTATGACATTGTATGCACATTTGTAAACGACACCATAAACAGAACCGTTATTTCCATACTGAAAAAATGCGGTGTAAAAATGATTGCATTGAGATGCGCAGGCTTTAATAATGTGGATCTTGAAGCTGCAAAAGAATTCGGCATAAAAGTCGCAAGAGTTCCAGCGTACTCGCCTCATTCTGTAGCAGAACACGCTCTTTCGCTTTTGCTTTCCCTTACAAGAAAAATTCCTCAGGCATATTTAAGAACCCGCTCTGGAAATTTCACATTGAATGGGCTCACAGGCCGGGATTTGTGCGGACTTACAGCCGGAATCATTGGAACTGGAAAAATCGGAAAAGTAATGGCAGAATGTCTTTCTGGAATCGGAATGAAAATCGTAATGTACGACGCATATCCAGACAATGACTGGGCTGAAAAAAAAGGCTTTACATACATTCCGCTTATTGAATTGTTCCAAAAAAGCGATGTAATCAGCCTGCACTGCCCTTTAACAGACGATACAAAGCATCTTGTAAACGAAAAGTCTCTTTCCATGATGAAAAACGATGCGGTTATAATAAATACAGGACGCGGCGCTTTAATCGACACTCATGCGCTAGTAAAAGCTTTAAAGAAAAGAACTATTGGAGGAGCGGCGCTTGACGTTTATGAAGAAGAAAGCCGATATTTCTTTGCAGACTGGTCTGCAGACGTTATAAAAGACGACATGCTTGCCCGGCTTTTAACTTTCCCGAATGTAATTATAACTGGACATCAGGCGTTTCTTACAAAAAATGCGCTTAAAGCAATCGCAGATACAACGCTTCAAAATATTCTGGATTTTACAGAAGGAAAAGAACTTAAAAACGAAGTCAAATAAAAACTAATAGATTTTCATTATTTTTAATGCCTTCTTTTTTAAGAAGGTATTTTTTTTCACTTTTAGGAATTTCAAACTAAAGGAATACTTCCTAAGAAGCTAAGTAATACTTCCTAAGAGGCTAAGTAATACTTCCTAAGAGCCTAAGTGATACTTCCTAAGCCCCTTAGGAATACTTACTTCAACCCTTAGGAATATTGACTCAGGGTCTTAGGAATACTCACTTCAGGTCTTAGGAATACTGGCTTTAGTATAAAATTAACTATTATACAGGGCAAACGCATTATAAATAATTTAAGTAAAGTTTGCGCGAAGGAACGGTT
>OIZX01000596.1_pt1 | contig 23250 bp, 13 predicted proteins | sample 1588621 | NCBI WGS metagenome assembly OIZX01 (sample SAMN03283276) | human gut metagenome | biome: human-associated habitat; material: feces | host: Homo sapiens | place: Peru | collected 2012 | reverse complement strand
TCTAACGACCGAAGGGAGTGATAACTTCTTTAACTACTATAACTTCCGTACATGCAAAACTTCAGTAAATGACATCTACGTGATAAGTTCATTACGAAAAAGGCTGCCCCAATCACTTGGAACAGCCTTCAAACAAATCTAAATACCTATATTTCAGTTCTAACCTAAATCTACTTTTAATTTCTTTTAGATGGGTTTACAAGTCACGTTTTTTTATTTCTTTTCTACTTTGAGAACTGCCTTGTCTACACCGGCAGTCAAGTCAACTGTAAAAACGTATGTCTCGCCATCCTTCAGTTCTACTCCATCTTTCAGATAAACATTGCCGTTGTCGTGACCGTTACCGTCACCGATGCCGAATACCTCGCTCTCAGTTGAGATGAGATGGCTGTTATCCTTACCCTTGAACTCAATACCCCAGGCGGCTTGACCAAAGAATTTGAAGTTTATGTCTGTAGCTCTGAGTTGCTTGCCAACAGTCAGTGTAATCTGGTATACTTTGTCTTTGACAGGTGTGAGGCAAACATCAGAATCGGTGCCAGTCCACCAACCATGATTTACAGCGTCCCAAGTAGGTTTGTTGATTCCTTCGTTTCCTATTATCCAAAGAGCGCCAGTACCATCAGCGTTCAATGCCATAGGCTCGTTTCCATTCATTGTCCAGATGCGGAAAGACTTATGAGTGAAGTCAGCCTGTACGGTGTATCTGCCTGTGATGGCCTTGAAGGTGTAGCTGCCATCTTCTTCTTTCTGGAACCAGTCATTGTCGTAGAACCAATCGTCTGGTAAACTGTTGCCATTGATGGTAAGGTTACAGGTAGCACCTTGTTTAATATCTCCTACCCAAGTATTGCCCGCATCAGAATCGGAAAAATCGAGTAATGTGACAGGTAAAACATCTGTAGGTCCTGCAGTATAGTTCTTGGCATCGAAAGTAACGACTACATGATCAGTATTCTCTGACGAGAAGTTGAAGTTGTTGGTTTCGCCCAAATTGATGTCCTTGCCTGTACTTGAACCAAACACGAACTTGCTATCCTTGGTAGCGAAATATCCCTTGAAGTTCTTCTTGGTGTTGGGAAGAACAGTCTGATACTGGAAATTGCCTACTTCGGTCATGTCATACTTGGTTCCGTCAGCACAGATAAATTGCAAGTTTGTAAAGTGAGGACGCTTGATGTTGAATGATAACATCTCTGTAGTTGTCTTTGTAGACACATTTTGCAACGTGAGTTGTATATCAACTTTTCCGTCTGGTATGCTCTGAACATAAGGCACTTTGAGTTTGACAAGATATTCACCAGGCTCCTTGGTACGGATAGTTGTTGCGTCTACACTCTGACCGCTGAAGAGCAAGGTGGCTTTCAAGGTAGAGAGAGCTATGCCCGCCTCATCCTTACAGTCTACCTTCACTTCAACCTCATCGCCCATCCATACTGCTGCAGTAGGAGCACTATAGCTCATCACAGGATTTCCAGTAGGTGTTGGAGCATCGTAGTCGTCGTCACCGCAAGCTGCCATTAGTGGTAGAGCGAGCAATGCCATGATATAATATTTGATATGTTTCATAATGGTTGTATCTATTGTTGATTAATTACAAAAATTACATTTCTTATTTATTCCATTTGCATGAAATAACACCATTAGCAGGTACACTGCATGTAAAGTTGCGGTTGCCATCACTTAGATTGATAGATTTCGCTTCATCTCCCTCGTTGATGATAACAGCAGCAAGGCTTCCGTCAGGATTCAAAAATTCAGCATGTGTTATCTTGCTGTCATTGATGGTACGTGAAGTGGTTCCGACACGAACAGCGCCAGGGGCAACCACGCTTGACATGTGGTTGATGATGAAATAATGAGAATTATAGCTCAACTGATTGTATCCATTCTGATTGATGTCTATGGCGCCATAGCAAGTTTGGCATCCACCATCAAGATTGGGGCCCATTTTGTTGTCGAGCATCAAGTTCCAAACGAGTACGGCCTTGCAATATTGATTGACAGTAGCGAGTGCAACATTCTTCATGTCTGCCATCAGACGTTTGCTTAAGTCGCGTCCATTATTCCATGTTCCAATACTTGACTCTGAGAAGATAAGTTCCTTGTCAGGGCGCTGGTTATGGATATCAGACAATTCGTCGTTATTGCCACCATAGTCATGATATGCAGCTCCAACAACCAACTCGGAACCTTCAAAGTTATCACCGATAGCGTTGTAGAGTTTTACAGGATAATCTTCTTGATCAGCTTTATTGTCATAATTGTAGTTATGGTCGAAGACATATATCTTGGTTGAGAGACCATTTTTCTTGAACTCAGTAGCCAAAGTCTTTACGAAAGGAGCTTCTTCCTGCCATGGCATATATAGAGAAGCGCAGTTGGCCTTGTTCAATGGTTCATTTTGAGGACTTACAGCATAGATATTGATACCCTTTTCTTTCATTACGTTGATGAACTTCACGAAGTACTTGGCGTAGGTCTCACGGTAATCGGGGTTGAGGTGTCCGTCAGTCCAGGAGTCCTTTGGAGTCTTGGTATCGATGTCAGCAACCTTCATCCATTTAGGACAAGTCCATGGTGCTGCTATGATTTTTAAACTTGGGTTGATAGACAAGATTTCCTTTAATATAGGAATCACATAGTTGTTCTCATCGCTATAAAGTTCGAAATTACTGATAGGGTCGTTTTCGCTTCCCTTTTTATCGCAATAAGTATATTCAGTACTCGAGAAATCGTTGCAGCCTAATGAGATGCGGGCGTAACTAACGCCATATCCCTCTGTAGTGGAGTAAATGCGCTTTAAGAGAGCCTGGCGAGCCTCTGGATTCATCTTCATGAGATTGTAGCAAGAAGAGTAGGTGATGGCATATCCGAAACCATCGATAGTCTGGAATTTCTTATTTTTGTCTATTTCGATGGTTGTTGGCGCCATAGATACACCATCAAAAAGTTTGGCTTCTCCCTCTGCCAAGGAATATGTGCCATCGGCTGTTGTGGTAAAAGTCTTGGCAGTTCCTTGTGTAGGTATAGGGTTGGGAGCTTCGCTTGGAGTCTCAAAATCAATAGGATCTGAGAATGAATTACTACTGCTGCATGCTGTCACAGAAAATACTGTGGCGCAGATAAACATCATAATTTTATGGTTATGGTATTTCATATGAATAGTTCTTTTTTATATTTAAAATAATTTTATCTTCACATTTTGAGATTGTGATTAGTAACCAGGGTTTTGTTCCAGGTTAGTGTTCTGGTCGAGAGCCGTCTGTGGTATAGGCAACAGGTAAGAGTTACTGTCAAACAGTTTAACTTGTTTGATGCGGCCTTTATCACGATTATCAATACCATTGAGATATTTTTCTACTTTGTTGTTGCGGCATAGATCGAACCAACGCTCTCCCTCAAAGGCAAGTTCTAAACGGCGTTCGTGAAGCACGGCTTCTATCATAGCTTCCTTGCTGTTTGTCTTATCAGAAGTCAGTTCCTTCAGCTTGGCACGTTTACGAATCTGGTTTACGAGTTTCGCACTCTCGTCAAGGTTGCCCTTATAGGCTTCCGCCTCTGCCTTCATGAGGATAATGTCAGCGAGTCGAATCCAATAAATGTTGCTGTAGGAAGAACGCAACTTATACATGAATGGGTAGTTGGAGGCTGGATAATAGTTGCTCCATGTACATGCATAATATACAATAGCCTGATTCTTGCGTATTTCGTCGCCTTCTTTTTCAAAGTCGCTGATGATGTCGCGCGAAGGAGTAATCCACTTTGCCCATGTGAAATAGAAATCCCAGTTGTCCAACTGGCGTCCGAACATCCATGTTTCCCAGTTTCCGCCACCTGTTGTCCAATGAACCTCCAAAATACCTTCTTTGGTATTACGTTTCAGGCAATCCCTGGTAGTCTCATCGTATCCCCAGAGAGTTTCGTAACTATCTTCAAGTTCTACACCTGTTGTCTTGATAACCTTATCAGCGTAGGTTATTACTTTATCGTAATCTTGTACTTCCTTTTCGGCGTAGACCTTGGCAAGCATAGCTTGAGCTACAGTCTTGGTCATCTTGGTGCGGTCAGAATTATCATTGTCAGGAGCATATTTTTCAGCATCTGTCAAGTCGGCAATAATCTGTTCATAGCACTCCTTGGGTGTTTTACGAGGAGGATAGTAAGTAGGGTATACCTCATTGATGTTATCAGAGGTGATTGTTTTTGCAATGGTTGTAATAACAGGGAATGAACCCCAAAGACGTGCCATTCGGAACATCATCAATGCACGGAAAATTTCTCCTTGAGCCTTATAGGAATGATATTCTGTATCTGAGATTTGACCACTTTCCTTCAGTTGTTCTACTCCATTGATGAGTACATTGGCTTGAGCGATATCCTCTAAGTAACGATCCCAGTCTCTACTCAAAACAGGGTTACTGGCATCTATAGAGTTGGTTTCGTAAGGTACCACCTCGGCTCCTGTAGTACCAGCATACGCATTATCACTATGAGAGTCGCCTATCAAGAGATAATCGAGATGGGTGTGCTCCTGGCGATTGCGGAACAATTCATAGAGAGACTTGAGTTGTGCTTCTGCGGCAGCCTTATCCTTTAAAACAGCTGTGGATGTTTCAGTCTGGGTGCCCTGTGTTATTTCTGAAGGCTCGGATATAGGCTCATAGTCGAGTGAGCAACTTGCCAATGATATCATGGTTAAGCTACCGAGCGCTAAAGTCTTGATTTTATTATATGTTTTCATTGTTGTCATGATTTTTAGAATTCAACTTTTACACCTAATACTATGCTTTTGTTGAGAGGGTATGTACCCCAGTCGATGCCTTGTACACTACCACTATTACCATACTGATTGACCTCTGGATCCATACCAGAATAATCGGTAAGGGTAATCAGGTTGGTAGCTGATACGTATGGCTGCAAACGAGTCAGTCCGAAGCGTGAGATCAGTTTGCGTGGAACATCGTAAGAGAGGGAGATATCTTTTAAGCGAATATAACTGCCATCCTCTACGAAGTAGGTAGAGTTACGGATGTCCCACTTAGCTTTAGGTATGTTGGTGATTTGTCCAGGAATTCTCCAGCGTGCCAATACCTTGGTGCTTTGGTTCTTGCCATCATACATTCCTTCTGTTTCCATTCGGGAGACATTATAGATGTCGTTTCCATAACTTCCCTGGATAAGAATACTGAGATTCAAACCTTTATATGAGAAGGTGTTGGTCATACCGAAAGTGAAGTCAGGGTTAGGGTCACCGATATAGGTACGATCACTTGCGGAAACGAGTCCGTCGCCAGTTACGTCCTTGTACTTCATGTCACCAGTTTCAGGATCAACCCCTTCTGCTATATATCCCCAGAAACTGCCTAAAGGCATGCCGGGAGTGTTGCGTACAACTGGTTCGTTGACATTGTCGGTGGTATTAGCATCATAATATACTTGCGTTAGAGCCAGACTTTCCAACTTGTTTTTATTGAATGAGATGTTAAAGTCGGTGTTCCACTTAAATGTTCCAATCAAGTTCTTTGAGGAGAAGGCAAATTCCCAACCCTTATTGCTCATCGAACCGCCATTATAGGTAAGACTTGTTGCAGCAGCACTTCCTGCAGGAAGGGTGATGTTCATCAGCATATCCTTGGTCTTCTTGTAATAGTAATCGGCATAGAAAGTCAAGCGGTTTCCTAATACAGTCAGGTCGAGTCCGATGTTAGTCTGTGTTGTTGTTTCCCATGTCAACTCAGGGTTGCTCAAGTTGCCTTGTGAGAATGTAGGTATAGCGTTGGCGTCATTGCCCTCACCAAACCATTGTACACGATTGATATTGTATCTTGCCAAATAACTATAGTCGCCCAAGCCACTCTGGTTACCAGTCTGTCCCCAGCCACCACGAATCTTCAAGTCGTCTATCCACTTGATATCCTTCATGAATTTCTCATTGCTCACACGCCAAGCTCCAGAGAAAGATGGGAAATAGCCCCAACGATGGTGAGGAGCTAACTTGGAAGAACCATCAGCACGCATATTGGCTGTTACCATATAGGTGTCGTTCCAGTTGTATTGTAAACGAGCGAAGGTAGAGAAGATAGCCCAATCAGCAGCAGAAGAGCCAGTTCCTGTCCAGGAAATCTTGTTGGCAGCATTCAGAGTAGGGAAGTTATCATTCGCATAGTTGCTACCATTGATATAGTTTTGGCTCCACTTGCTTTGAGTCCATGAACTACCTGCCATGGCATCAAAGTTATGTTTACCCAATGCTTTTTTGTAATTCACCACATTGTCCCATACGATAACACTGCTGATATTACGTCCATCATAGCCAGTACCAAATTCCTGACGACCAATGGTTGTAGAGATAGGGTCGAGGAAGTTGGTTGTTGTGCCTTGTGTGCGATCGAAAGACAAAGACAGGTTGTACGTCAACTCAGGCATGAAGGTAACTGTTGCTTTTCCTGTAGCCAACAAACGATTGTATGCAGATTTGTTGTTCTGTGTTCTGGCAATATTCTCTGCAGGAGAAGTGATATTTACGCCATAGAAGTTGTTGTAAAATTGATTTGGATTCTCAGGATTCCATACAGGAGCGTAAGTAGGCGTATTGACGATAGCCGTAACTACACCGCCACGGTTAGAACCCGTACCGGAAATAATACCTGTACCCTTGTTGGTATAGTCAGAATAGGTTACGCTTGCATTAAGGCGCAGCCACTTACGAATGTCGTTTTCAATAGATGCGCGGAAATTGTAACGCTTGTAACTTGATTTCTTGATGACACCATTTTCACCCGTGTAACCACCAGAGATGAAGTATCTCATTTTTTCTGTTCCATTAGTGATAGAGACCTGGTAGTCCTGTACGTTTCCAGTGCGGAAAACCTCGTCTTTCCAGTCGGTCATGTCTTTCAAACCTTCAGGGAGTTTTACCATACCAATCTCATCCATCAGTTCTTTATACTGTGCAGCATTGAGTGATTTCTGATTGTCGCGTACCGTATTAAACGCATAGTGTGCATTCAAACTAATTTTTGCCACACCTGTTTTTCCCTGCTTGGTACCGATAATGATAACTCCATTAGCAGCTCGTGAACCATAGATAGCTGCAGAAGATGCATCTTTCAATACTTGAATATTATCTATGTCATCAGCAGCCAAGAAGTCAATATCGGTCATAGGTACACCATCTACAACATAGAGTGGGTCGTTACTGCCATTCAAAGAAGTTGTACCGCGCACACGTATGGTGGGGGCTGCACCTGGCTGACCATTGGCCTGTGAAATTTGCAGACCTGCAGCTTTTCCCTGCATACCTGCAGCAGCAGATACAATGGGTCGTGTGTCAAGATCTTTTGCAGACACGCTTGAAACAGCAGTAGTAACATCCTTTCGCTTTACTGAGCCATAACCGATGGCAACCACTTCGTTCAGCATATTAGCTTCCTCTTCAAGTGTGATCTTGATGCCATTTGAAGCCTTTACTTCTTTATTCTTATAGCCAATATAAGAAATCTTGAGTTTGGCACCTTGTTGTACTTCGATGGTAAAATGTCCATCCAAATCGGTGGCTACACCATTTTGCGTTCCATTTTCAAGAACTGAAGCTCCAATAATGGGTTCATTGGTGTTGTCGATTACAGTGCCAGTAATCTTCATCTTTTGACCCCAGGCAGTAGCCGAGATTAATAGAACGAGTGCTGTAGATGCTAATCCTCGCAACATAGCATTACTTTTTGCTTTTCTCATAAATTTAAGTTTTAATTATTTGATTTTGTGTATATCTCTTTTTTATAGCTTTTGTCTTTGTGGACAATGCTATGTTTGTTCAATTGCAAAAGTAATAAAAAAAGTAACAGAATGTATGTTGATTAAATCATTAAGTGGTGAAAATAAGTGGTTTTGAATATGTAAGGTATTGATTGTTAGTGTTATATGGCTTTTGCTGTTTTCTAATTAAGTGGTGATTTTATGAAATGGAATAAAGGTTAATATCGTAGATGTTAGTTTATTTATGGCAAAAAAAAGAGTGTAATGAATACTTTGTGAAGTTATCCATTACACTCTTTATAGTTTTATGATGTTTGCATATATAATAAGGTGTAAATCCTATTGAGGCAAACATTCATGAATTGTCGTGCTATGCGAGTCTTTATTTTCCGAGGTTCTTTTTCTTCTCGTTCAATTCTGCCTGCTTACGTGCAAGTTCAGCTTGCTGTTTTTGCTGCAATTCCTGCAGAGCCTGCATTCTTGCCATCAATCCGCTTGCCTTCTTAGGATTGCTCTTGTTCTCCTGATAGCGCTTCTCCAAGATGGCGAGGAGTTTCTCGTCGTTGGTGGTCTTGCGCAAGGTCCACATGATGGCTGCACTGAAGAACAGAGAGATGAAGTAGTAGAAGTTCAAACCAGATGAGTAGTCGTTGAACATGAAGAAGAACATCAGAGGCATGATGAGCATCATCCACTGCATCATCTTCATTTGCTCAGCCTGCTGGCCTACCATCTGGTCGCGCTGCTGGCGCATGGTCATCCAAGAGTAGAGGAGGTTGGCCACGCAGAAGAGGATACAGGTAAGGCTCAAGTGATCGCCTATCAACCAGATGTTGGTGTTCCACTCGATGATGGGGTCGTAGGTACTCAGGTCACTCATCCACAGGAACTTCTCACCACGAAGCTGAATAGCATTAGGCACAAAGTTGAACATCGCAACCCAAACAGGCAACTGAATCAGCATAGGGATACAACCAGATAATGGGCTTACACCATACTTAGAATACTCTGCCATCATCGCCTGCTGCTTCTGCATCTGATCCTCAGGCTTGTTGTACTGAGCGGTAGCAGCTTCGAGTTTTGGCTTGAGTACGCGCATCTTTGCACTGCTCATATAGCTCTTCTTTACCATAGGGTAGGTGATGAGCTTGAGGAGTAGGGTGATGAGAATCAGCACGATACCCATAGGGAATATCTTACTCAACCAGTCGAATACATAGATTGTGAAGAAACGGTTGATCCAACGGACGATAGGCCATCCTAAGTATACAAGCTTCTGGAACTCCAAGTCCTTGCCGAAGGTGCTTTCCTTTTCGGTATTCTTGAGAATCTGGAAATCGTTAGGACCGAAGTAGAACTCAAACTCAGAAGCCTTCTTGCCGGTTGGGTCGAAAGCAGTCTTCATCTTAGCTTGGAACTGTTTCAGATAGCCAGACCCCTTCTCCTGAGGGACAGAAGTCATGAAGGCATCCTTGTCGAAGTTGTCCTTGGATATCATGATGGCAGAGAAGAACTGGTTCTTGAAAGACACCCAGTCGATGGTCTCTTCAATCTTCTCGTCGATCTTCTCGCTTGTCTCGTTCAGATGGTCGGTACCTCCCTCTACATCGTGATAGGTGAGGGTAGTGTAACGGTTCTCGAACATGAAGCCGCGCTCCTGTTGACGGGCCTTGTCGCTCCAGTCAACATCCATCTTGCTATAATTAGGCGAGAACAATCCAGCCATGCCCTGTGCCTGAAGGCTCATGTGGAGCATGTAGTCCTTGCCCAATGTATAAGTCATAGTGAGGGTCTTGCCCGGAGCAGCCTCTGCTGTCATGGTGACAGATGTCTTTGTGACATTTGATGGAGTAAAGTAAAGGTCGCTGGTGATAATGTTGGCTTCCTTAGCCTCGAGCATGAACTTGAGGCTCTGGTCGTTGCCCTCGAAGAGAGTTACGTCCTTCTTGTCTTTTGAGCCGTCTTTCACCTTGATGTCATGACCCACATAACCCTTGACTACTGCCTTCTCGACAGTACCGCCCTTGGTGTTTAGAGTCAATTCTACTTTCTCGTTACTTAAAACGATTTTCTGAGCCTGGCCCTTTAAAGCCGAATAGAAGAGTGCAGTAGAGTCTGCCTCAATCTTGGCTTTAGCATCAGCTTGTCGCTGCGCAGCGGCAGCTTTGTTTGCTTTTTCCATCTCGGCATGTTTAGCCTTAGCGATGGAGTCCTGAACGAATGCCGCTCTCTGCTCTTCAGCAGATGGCTGTGAGTACCAACTGAACCCAATCAGTACAAGAGCAATCAGGAGGAAACCGATAATGTTGTTTTTGTTCATATTTATTTTTTGTTTTCAATTGCTGTTTTGACGAAGTCCATAAACAGTGGGTGTGGCTTCAGCACAGTGCTTTGGTATTCGGGATGATATTGAGTTCCGATATACCACTTGAGTCCTGGAATCTCAACAATTTCTACCAAGTTGCTTTCAGGGTTACGTCCTACGCACATCATGCCGTGTTTCTCAAACTCCTGTTGGAAGTTATTATTGAATTCATAGCGATGGCGGTGACGCTCTTGGATGTGTTCTTTCTTATAGATATTGAACACACGTGAGCCTTGTTTTAACACACATTCGTATGCTCCCAGTCGCATGGTGCCTCCCATATTGGATATGTTCTTCTGTTCTTCCATGATGTCGATGACATTATGTGGAGTCTTTTCGTCCATCTCACGTGAGTTGGCATCTTGGTAGCCCAATACGTTGCGTGCAAACTCGATGACCATCATCTGCATACCCAAGCAGATACCAAATGTAGGGAGGTTGTGTGTGCGGGTGTAGTGAGCAGCAACGATTTTTCCCTCTATACCGCGTTGCCCAAATCCAGGACAGATGACAATGCCATCTTGTCCCTTTAGGTTTTCTGCAACGTTGTCTTCCGTTAACTCTTCTGAGTTGATGAAGGTGATGTTTACCTTATGGTCGTTGTAAGTACCAGCATGAGAGAGGCTCTCACGGATGCTCTTATAAGCATCTTGTAAGTCATATTTTCCTACCAAGCCAATGTTGACAACCTCTGTCGCATTGTTACGTCGATCGAGAAACGACTTCCATGGACCGAGTGCGGGCTTCTCGCTTATAGGCTCGCCCATCTTTCTCAAGATGGCGGTGTCGAGTCCTTGGTTCTGCATATTGACAGGTACCTCATAGATACTTGGCAGGTCTTCGCTCTGGATGACACAATCGAGGTCGACATTACAGAAACTTGCAACTTTCTTTAGGATGCCTTCTTCCAAATGCTTCTCTGTACGCAGAATGAGAATGTCGGGTTGGATACCTACGCTCTGCAGTTCTTTGACGGAGTGCTGGGTGGGTTTGGTTTTCAACTCGCCTGCAGCCTTTAGATAAGGCACATAGGTAAGATGCACGTTGATAGCATTCTTTCCCAGTTCCCATTTCAGCTGTCGTATCGCCTCCATGTAGGGTGCACTCTCTATGTCTCCGATGGTACCACCTATCTCTGTAATGACAAAGTCGTAATGATACTTTTGTCCGAGTAACTTAACGTTGCGCTTGATCTCGTTGGTGATGTGAGGTACTACCTGTATTGTTTTACCAAGGTAGTCGCCTCGTCGCTCCTTGTCGATAACAGCCTTGTAGATGCGGCCTGTAGTGAGAGAGTTAGCCTTTGTCGTCTGGATGCCTGTGAATCTCTCGTAATGGCCCAAGTCGAGGTCTGTTTCCATTCCATCCACCGTCACGTAGCATTCGCCATGCTCGTAGGGATTTAGTGTACCCGGGTCGATGTTGATGTATGGGTCAAACTTTTGAATTGTAATGTTGTAGCCCCTGGCTTGCAGAAGCTTTCCGATGGATGATGATATGATACCTTTACCTAAAGAAGAAACCACACCACCGGTTACGAAGATGTACTTTGTTTCAGCCACGATGTTTTATATTTAAATTAGAATAATGGTGCAAAGTTACTATAAAATTATGAATTAGCCAAAATTATTGTCAATATTGGCGTGGCTTTTATGAATTATTTGTTACCTTTGTGCCCAAATAAGAATCAAGCATGTATGAATTTAAGATATTATATATTGGTGTTTATCTTATGTGTGGTGGGGATGACTCATGCACAGAGGGGAGGAAATAATAGAAATAAAATCGAAAAGGATTGGGTATCAGCGTATATGGACTCTTTGATGGCTTCTCAGAAACGTATAGATTCTTTGCAGGTTCATCATCTTGATAGTCGTTATGCGCAACTTTTTACTCCGCTTACTTTCTATCATGAGCCTGCAGCACGTTTCTTGCGTCTTGTTCCAAGCAAAGAGCTGGTTTCCGACTCTTTACAGACCTTTATTGATCGGGCACTGATGCGTGTGTATCTCAATAGGCCCGATTTGGTAAAACTCCATGAGACCCATCTTGTTAGTGTAGGTGCGCCAATAGTCACAGCCCCATCCCCTCGTTATACTTCTACCGACTTGGTCAAGGAGGTAGCCCCAGAGGCGATAGAGCCGAGTGTGGCTCCGATGCAAATCCTGCTAACCAAGCCTAATTTCTGGACAATAAAGGGCGATTACTATCTTCAGTTCTTACAAAACTATGTCTCGGACAACTGGTATAAGGGTGGAGAGAGTAACTACTCGTTGTTGGGAAGTGTCACCATGCAGGCCAACTACAACAACAAGCAGAAGGTGAAATGGGAGAATAAGTTGGAAATGCGTCTCGGTTATCAGACGTCGCGAGGAGATACTATTCATAAATATAAGACTACGGAAGACTTGATACGCTATACAGGCAAGTTGGGATTGCAAGCTACTAAACGTTGGTATTACACGCTCCAGATGATAGCCCAGACGCAGTTTACGCATGGTGTGAAGAGTAATGATCGTATGATTTACTCTGACTTTTTCTCACCATTTAATTTTAACCTGTCTGTCGGTATGGATTATTCAGTAGACTGGCTGAATCATCATCTCAAGGGAAGTGTTCATATGGCTCCGTTGGCATTTAACTGGAAGTATGTGGGGCGTATAGACCTTTCTACCCGCTATGGATTGGATGAAGGAAAACATAGTAAAATCGATTACGGTTCAGAGTGTACGATAGATCTGAACTGGGTGCTTGCTGATAATCTGAAATGGAAAACACGTTTGTATGGTTTTACCACATACAAGCGTGCTGAAGTAGAGTGGGAGAATACGATAACTTTCCAGTTTAATCGTTATATCTCAACCAATGTTTTTATCTATCCTCGATTCGACGACGGAGTCAATCGCAAGGATGGTCATAGCTACTGGCAGTTTAAGGAGTTTGCCTCAGTGGGCTTCTCCTATTCATTTTAGTAAATACCAAAAATCGTAATCCATACGCAAGCGGCGAGGATAAGCAGTGCGCAGACGAGGAGAAAAGCAAATAGTATCTTACTGATTATGATACGCTTTTTGTGTCGTGGACTGCATGCACGCATAGGCGTGCCGACGTGTTGATGTGTATGGTGCGAATGGTGTGTACTATGTGTACTCCTTGTTTTATCCATTTGTATTCCCTTTTACTTATTATCATCTTTTATCTTATCATATACCGACTCAGAGTTCTCATCTGAGTCGGTATATGAAATTTATTCTATTAGGCTTGACTTGATTATCGGTTTCCTAAGGTTTAGAATCGGAAACAAACTTCTACGTCAGCCATAGAGTAATTGTGCTTCTGAAGTGTACGATCGTTAATAAGCGCATACTCTGTGAGGATGGTGAAGTTTTTGTTGATATTGTAGTTAAGGCCTGCCTCGTATTGAGTTTTCATCATGTCGGTTTTGCCGTTGGCTTGATACATGTCGTAACGAGCTTTGGCATAGAGCTTTTTACTTACGATAGGAGCAATGACAAGAGCGTAAACACCTTGAGCCTTGTTGCCTATGCTTCCATTGAGATTGCAGTCTTTAGAGTTGGCGTCGCCATGGTTGGTGATGCTCTTGGCAAAAGCCATACCTGTGGAGTGAATGTATTCAGATCGGAAAGTCCAATCGTTGGTGTTGTATTCGAAGGAGAAAGCATAACGATTTTGGGAGAGTTTACGAACTCCAGAGAATGTTTCCTTTTGGGGGTTGCCTTCTTCGTCGAGTATGGCATTTCCCGAAGCGTCTTTTTGATAGATGGTGTTGCCTTGTTCGTCATCGTTCCATGTACCCTTGCGTGCATAAGAACCAGTCCAACCGAATACGCCAATTCGCATCCCCTTAACGGGCATTACCCAAATGCCACCAATGATGTTCTTTTGGTTGTCGACATCCTTGGTGTTGATGCCTTGTCCGTTGAATACACCTATTTGATAGTGTAAGAGGTTACGACCATTGACATTCTTAAGGAAGTCGCCTTGTAATTGTAGACCAATGTCTCTACCATTGGAAGCATGTTCGCCAGCACGATCACTGAATCCTGCTAATTTACTTACGTTTTGCGAGTAGCTCATGAAGCCCTGGACAATGGGGTGCATGGGGTTTTCAAAGGTAAATGGATTCTTAAACTGACCAATCTTTACTTTGAAGGCCTCGTATTTTTGCCATTCTGCAAACAGGTCTACCATTCTGGGACTACTACCCAAGTTGGAAGTGTTGCCGTTAAACTGAATCTGGGTCTTCCAATAGAAGTCGTTAGCGATACGTCCCTCCAAGGCAACACGTGCCATACGAATGTTGAAGGTGTTGCTCTCAGCTCCTTTCTGTCCGATGTACTGGTACTGTGTCATTCCGTAGCCAGATAATTTAACATGATCCAGCCAAGCGGGTAGCTGTATGCATTTTTTCTCTTTCTCTTGCGCAGTGGCAGAGACTAAAGTCATGGTCAGCAATGCTGCCATAAGGAATACTCTTTTCATTGTTTATCTCTCTCTATTTCGGTTTAGTTAAGAACGCTTAGAAGTCCCATGGGAGTTTGCATGAGGGTGCTTGAGCTGCAAACATCCTATGGGATAATCTGATTATTTTGAAAGACGAGCCTGTAACTCCTCTTCTGTTAAATCTTCAGCCATGGCTGTTTCCAAGGCAAGTTTTTCTGCCTCTTTGGCTGCCTTTGCTTCTGCTATAGCCTTTTCGCGCTCCATACGTTCTTGGAGTTTCTGCTTGATGTCAGCATCGTTTCGCTTTTCAAGCAATACCACATTTTCTACGTGTGGAGTATGAGGGAACATGTCAACAGGTTGTACGGCGCCAACCTTGTAGTAGTCGTCCATTAGTTGTAGGTCTCGTGCTTGTGTAGCGGGATTACAACTTACGTAAACAATACGCTGCGGAGCCGCATTGAGGATGACCTTGATAACGTCTGGGTGCATACCAGCTCGTGGTGGGTCGGTGATGATGATGTCAGGTCTGCCATGTTGCGCGATGAAATCGTTGGTGAGGATATCTTTCATGTCACCAGCATAGAAAAGGGTGTTCTCGATGTTGTTGACCTGAGAATTAACCTTAGCATCTTCGATAGCTTCGGGTACATATTCGATACCAATTACTTTTTTTGCTTTATGAGCAACAAAGTTAGCAATGGTGCCAGTACCTGTGTAGAGGTCGTATACGAGTTCTTGGCCAGTGAGGTTGGCAAACTCGCGTGCTACACAGTATAGATGGTATGCCTGCTCTGTGTTTGTCTGATAGAAACTCTTAGGACCTACCTTGAATTTCAGATCTTCCATCAACTCAAAGATGTGGTCGTTGCCCTTGAATAAACTTAACTCTAAGTCGTTGAAGGTATCATTGCCTTTTTGGTTGTCCACATACATCAGTGATGAGATTTGTGGGAACTTGTCGGCCACTTGCTGCATCAGTTCGAGTGCCTTCTGCTCATCGCCTTCTTCGTCGTAGTGGAACTGAAATACGAGCATCCATTCGCCAGTATTGGAGTTGCGAATCATCATATCGCGCAGCAGTCCGTGCTGTTCACGCAAGTCGTAGAAAGTATAGTTGTGTGAATCTGCGTACTCGAAAACGAAGTTGCGAATTTCGTTGCAGAGGTCATCCATCAGCCAGCATTTCTTGATGGGATAAATCTTGTCGAATGCGCCTGTGATGTGAAACCCGATGGCATTCTGGGCATGGCGTTCTTTCAGTGATGCTACTGTGTCTTCTTCTTTCTTGGGTAGCAATGCCAATTCCTCTGCTGTAAACCAACGTTTATTACTGCAACCGAATTCTATCTTGTTGCGATATTCCTGGGTCTTTACGCTTCCCATGATAGGACGGAACTCAGGCAACTCTATCTTTCCGATGCGGGTGAGCTGATCTTCCACCTGTTGCTGTTTGGCCTTGATTTGCTCTTCGTAAGGTAGATTTTGCCATTTGCAGCCACCACAGATACCAAAATGCTCACACATAGGTTCTTGTCTTACTTCGCTTTTCTGAATGAAGCGTACAACCTTTGCCTCGCAGTATTTGTGTTTCTTCTTGACTACTTGTAAATCTACTACGTCGCCGGGTACACAGAATGGAACGAAGACTACTTTGTCGTCAACGTGCGTGATGCACTTTCCTTCGGCTGCCACGGCTTCTATCGTGATATTCTCGAGTAGAGGTAATGGTTTTTTCTTTCTTGCCATATTTATATTTTACTGAAGTTTCGTATGCACGGAAGCTATAGTAGTTAAAGAAGTTATCACTCCCTTCGGTCGTTAGAAGTTATAGCCAATAGTCTTTTTTGTTGTATATTTAGCTATAAAGCATATGGCTTGAACTTCTCCAACTTCTTTAAATTCTTTAACTTCCTCTTTTGCGAAAGTTGAATATTTTATATATTTTGGTTGCAAAGTTACAAAAAAAAAGTGAACCTCAAAAGACTTGACCATAGTTTTTGTAATGAGAGCTTCATAACTCTTGTTTTGTAATGATAGAAAGCTGGTTATGTGACTTTGGTTACATATTGTTAGGCTTAGGATAATAATGTCGACAAAGGGTTAGAAAGGTAAAAAAAGATGATAGAGATTTTTTTTGTTAAAACGATGGTGGTATCGTCTATTTATATTATCTTTGCAATCGTTTTAACGAGAATTTATTTGTGATAATGTAATACATGATGTAAAAATATACTAACTGACTAACTCTCAAGAACTATTAATTGTAAAAAACATGAAAGGTCTTAGAACGAAAATATTGGCCATTATGATGATGGCATTTGGTCTTGGTACTCAGGCACAGACTACGTTTGAAGAAATCAGTGCTAACCTAAACAAAGCAGGAGGTGTGTATTTGGCATATCCACAGGTAGATACTAAACAAACACCAGCTCCTAAAGGCTATAAACCATTTTATGTGAGTCATTACGGAAGACATGGCTCTCGATATCTTTTGGGTGATAGAGATTATCAGTGGATTATCCAACTGATGCAGAAGGCAGATGCTTCAAATTCACTTACCTCTTTGGGTAAGGATGTGTTAAGTCGCTTGGAAAAAGTTTGGATAGAAGCTGAAGGTCGTGCCGGAGACTTGACACCTCTTGGTGTGCGTCAACATCAAGGTATAGCAGAGAGAATGGCCAAGAACTTTCCTGAAGTTTTCCGTGGTAAGCGCCATATCTCAGCTCGTTCTACGGTAGTTTGTCGTTGTGCTATGAGTATGGTTGCCTTTGGCGATCGCCTCAAAGGTCTCAATCCTCAACTTGACATCAGTTATGAGATGAGTGAAAAATATATGTCTTATCTTAACTATCATACTGATATCTCGAATGCTTTTACACACGGCGAGAAAGGTCCATGGGTAGAGGAATATCGCAAGTTTGAGGCTGCTCAGGTAAAACCGGATAGGCTTGTTAGCTCTTTGTTTAGTAATGCCGACTTTATTCGTTGTGAGGTGAATCCTCATGACCTCATGTGGGGATTATACTGGATAGCAGTGGATATGCAAGATATAGAGACTCCCTTGTCTTTCTATGATATTTTCACAGCTCAGGAAATGTTTGATTTATGGCAATGTGTCAATTATCGATTCTATATAGGCAATGCTAATCCTCTCGCAAGTAAAGGTATTGTTATGGCAAATTCTAAGTCGTTGGTTCAGAATATTATAGAATCAGCAGACTCTGCCATCAAGAATCGCTCTATTGCAGCGACATTGCGTTTTGGTCATGACGGTAATGTGATTCCTTTGTTGGCATTATTGCAGGTAGAGAATTTCGATGTAGCTGTGGCAGGACCAGCTGAGGTGTATAAGCATTGGTGTGACTTTAAAGCTTCGCCTATGGCAGCTAATGTTCAGTTGATATTCTTTGAGAATAAGAGTGGTGATATCTTGGTGAAATTCTTGCACAATGAGAAAGAAGTACATGTGGCAGTGAAAACTGATATGTGGCCTTATTATCGTTGGAATGATGTGAGAGAATATTATCTGAATCGTTTATCTCAAATGTAATCACTTTTCTTTACGTTTCTAACGTTGTAAGATGAAAGCAGTCCATGGACTATTATATATTATATAGGTATAGTGGCTTCATGGATTTCTTTCGCAGGCAAGCATAAAAAGTGTTTTGATATTCTCAAAAGCGTAGGTGTTGTGTAACTTGGCGCTTGTTGATTTTTAATAGGTGTGCTTTGTGTACGTAAACAGCTTAAAATGTAATGTCGGGATTACAAAAAGTTAGATTGAAGTTTGGTGGAACAGAATAAATGTTGTATATTTGCATCATAAATAAATAACAATAACTAAAAATAACAAACCTATTCAACTATGAGTGAAAAAAGAGTTTATACCTTTGGTAATGGTAAGGCAGAGGGCAAGGCTGATATGAGAAACTTGCTCGGTGGTAAGGGTGCCAACTTGGCAGAGATGAACCTGATTGGTGTACCCGTTCCTCCAGGTTTTACCATCACAACAGATGTTTGTAATGAATACTTTGAAAAAGGCAAAGAAGAAGTTGTAGCCCTTCTCAAAGAAGAAGTAGAGAAGGCTGTTCAGCATATTGAGACTTTGATGAACTCAAAGTTTGGTGACGTGGAGAATCCTCTTCTTGTCAGCGTTCGCTCTGGAGCCCGTGCTTCTATGCCAGGTATGATGGACACCATCCTCAACCTTGGTTTGAATGATGAGGTAGTAGAGGGATTGGCACGTAAGACAGGCAATGAGCGTTTTGCTTATGACAGTTATCGTCGCTTCGTACAGATGTATGGTGATGTGGTGCTTGGTATGAAACCGGTCAATAAGGAAGATATCGATCCATTCGAGGCCATTATTATGGACGTGAAGAAGCAACGTGGAATCAGTCTTGATAACGAAATGACAGTTGATGAACTGAAGCAACTCGTTATGGCATTCAAGACAGCTATCAAGCAACAGACAGGCAAAGACTTCCCTGACAATCCGATGGAACAGCTTTGGGGTGCTATCTGTGCAGTATTCGATAGTTGGATGAACGAGCGTGCCATCCTTTATCGTAAGATGGAAGGCATCCCTGCAGAGTGGGGAACAGCCGTTTCTGTGATGGCTATGGTCTTCGGTAATATGGGTGATACATCTGCTACTGGTGTTTGCTTCAGCCGCGATGCTGCTACAGGTGAGAATCTCTTCAATGGTGAGTATCTTGTTAACGCACAGGGTGAAGACGTGGTTGCTGGTATTCGTACACCACAGCAGATTACTAAGGAAGGTTCTCTTCGTTGGGCTAAGCTCCAGGGTATTGATGAGGAAACACGTGCAAGCAAATATCCTTCTATGGAAGAGGCTATGCCTGAAATCTTTGCACAACTCAATGACATCCAGGACAAGCTTGAGAAACATTATCATGATATGCAGGATATGGAGTTCACTGTACAGGAAGGCCATCTTTGGTTCTTGCAGACCCGTAATGGTAAGCGTACTGGTACAGCCATGGTTAAGATTGCTATGGACTTGCTTCATGAGGGTGAAATTGATGAGAAGACAGCTCTTAAGCGTTGTGAACCTAACAAGCTCGATGAACTTCTCCACCCTGTATTCGATAAGACAGCTCAGATGCAAGCTAAGGTGCTGACACGTGGTTTGCCAGCTTCTCCAGGTGCTGCCTGCGGACAGATTGTGTTCTTTGCTGACGATGCAGAGAAGTGGCATGAGAGTGGTCATCGTGTAATCATGGTTCGTATTGAGACGAGTCCTGAAGACTTGGCAGGTATGAATGCTGCTGAAGGTATTTTGACAGCCCGTGGTGGTATGACATCTCACGCTGCCGTTGTGGCTCGTGGTATGGGTAAGTGCTGCGTGTCTGGTGCCGGCGCAATCAATGTAGACTATAAGGCCCGTACAGTAGAAATCGACGGAGTGCTGCTGCGCGAGGGTGATTTCATTTCTCTCAATGGTTCTACTGGTGAGGTTTATAATGGTGAGGTGAAGACCAAGCCTGCTGAGGTGACTGGCGACTTTGCTGAGTTGATGAACCTTTGCGATAAATATACCAAGTTGGTAGTTCGTACCAATGCTGATACTCCTCATGATGCTGAGGTGGCACGCAACTTTGGTGCTGTAGGTATCGGTTTGTGCCGTACTGAGCATATGTTCTTTGAGAATGAGAAGATCAAGGCCATGCGCGAGATGATCCTTTCTGGTACAAAGGAAGGTCGCGAGAAGGCGCTCGCCAAGCTTCTTCCTTATCAGAAGCAGGACTTCTACGGCATCTTGAAGGCTATGGACGGTCATCCTGTAAACGTTCGTTTGCTCGATCCTCCTTTGCATGAGTTTGTACCTCACGATTTGGCAGGTCAGAAGACGATGGCTGAAGAAATGGGTATCTCTGTAGAGGAAATCCAGAAACGCGTCAATTCTCTGAGTGAGGCCAACCCAATGTTGGGTCATCGTGGTTGCCGTCTTGGTAATACCTATCCAGAGATTACCGCTATGCAGACAAAGGCTATCCTGGGTGCAGCCATCCAGTTGAAGAAGGAAGGCTTCGATCCTCAGCCTGAGATTATGGTTCCTCTTATCGGTATCGTCAACGAGTTTGATATGCAGGAGCAGGTAATCCGCAGCACAGCTAAGGAACTCTTCGAGCAGGAAGGCATTGAGATTCCATTCAAGGTAGGTACCATGATTGAGATTCCTCGTGCAGCTCTTACTGCAGACTATATCGCTAAGAAGGCTGAGTACTTCAGCTTTGGTACCAACGACTTGACACAGATGACATTTGGTTATAGCCGTGATGATATTGCCAGCTTCTTGCCTGTTTATTTGGAGAAGAAGATTCTGAATGTTGACCCATTCCAGGTTCTTGATCAGACTGGTGTTGGTCAGTTGGTAGAGATGGCTGTCAAGAAGGGTCGTGGCACTCGTCCTGAGCTTAAGTGTGGTATCTGTGGTGAGCATGGAGGTGAGCCTTCATCTGTTAAGTTCTGCCATAAGGTAGGTCTCAACTACGTAAGCTGCTCTCCATTCCGCGTTCCAATCGCTCGTTTGGCAGCGGCGCAGGCCGCTGTTGAAGAATAATAGCAAATATTTGATTCTCAATAGATTAAGTGGAAAGTCCTTGTAACAGAGGACTTTCCACTTAATTCGTTTTTAGCGGAAGTACCACTGAAATGCTACAAATGATGATGGATGTTTTACATATGTTTTACAATTTCCAAGGACATGTTTTACACATGTTTTACAACTTTCGAAATGATTTTAAGAACAATTTAAACATAAAAGATATGGCAACATTTAAAACAGTGGCACTGAGACAGAGAGCAGATGGATTCTGGAATGTATCTATCCGGGTTACTCACAACAGAAAGTCAAGGTATCTAAAAACAGACAAAATCGTAGAAACAAAATCTGTGAACAAAAAGAACCATGAAGTCAAGGATCCTTTTGTTCTTGAAGCATGTACTGTCAAGATAGCCCATTTTGCGGATATGCTCAACAAACAGCCTATTAGCACATGGAGTGTGGATGATGTTGTAGCATATTTGGAAAGCGGTACAGCTGATGTATGCTTTTCAGATTATGCAAGGCAATACCATGACAATCTATACAACAATGGTCATGAACGGAACGCCAGGAACTACGAACTTGCCTATAGACATTTGGAACTCTATGCAGGTTCCAATAAAGTAATGTGTTCGCAACTCACATCCAAGTTTATCAATGGATGGATAAAGTCTCTTGCTAAAACTGCAAGAGCCAAGGAAATGTACCCTATATGTATAAGACAAATATTCAGGCAAGCGTTGCTTGAATTTAACGACTATGACTGCGGTATCATCCGTATAACAACAAATCCATGGCTAAAAATAAAAATACCAAAGGCAGACACTCCAGAGAAGCGAGCTATTACTATGGAAGAATGCCGTGCTTTCTTTGCCGCTCCTCTCCCACCTTCCGACCGTATATTGCCTTTGGCAGAGCTTGGACATGATGTTGCCATGATGGTGCTTTGCCTTGCAGGAATGAATACTGTTGATATATATAATTTGAAGAAAGAAGATTACCATGATGGCATCATTAGCTATGAGCGAGCAAAAACTCGCAAGTTCAGAAACGATCATGCTTATATGGAAATGAAGATACCAGGTATCTTGCAACCTGTATTCGACAAGTATCTTGATAAGACAACCTCGCCTTATCTTTTCGATTTCCACAAACGTATGACCAATAGCGACAGTTTTGGAGCCAACATTAATTGCGGAATCCGTCAGATATGCGAGAAAAGTCTCCATATTCCACATGAGAAGGCGTATTGTGTATATACATTTCGCCATACATGGGCAACTGTTGCCCAAAACGAATGTGGAGCATCCATTGATGAGGTTGGCTTTGCTATGAACCATTCAGACCGTCATCGTGTGACAAGGTCTTATGTTAAGATAGACTTCTCACCTGCATGGGCGTTGAATGAAAAAGTCTTGGAGAAGATATTCTTCACTGAGGATAAATCAAGAGATTATTCGAAGGCTGATAGCACGGTATTTGAACGTTTCTCATTCCGTCAGATGATGAAAGGCTCTATTTTTTATCGAGGAAGGAAAGTCAGCGAGTTCACTGATGTTGGCTTTAACAACGTGGATGAAATAATAGGTAAACTGATGAAAGAACTTCCAAGCACGATTCCATCAAGAGCAATGGTTCTTATCAAGATAGAGAATGTGGATAAAGGACAAACTCAAACCTATAGTCGTATGGTTGAATGACCATTATCTATAATTACACGGTACAGTATAGAAAGAATACATATATAGTAATAGGAATCTTTATACGGAAACAATATTATTCTATATAAGTGTTATATGGAATATATCTTATTATCCCCTTTCGCCAGTTATCTCCATGCACGGCGTTGCTGTGTATTCCGCAAACATGGCGAAACTGCCCAGGAGCAAAGCTTCTCTTCACTCCAGAGCAGCAAGGGAGATAGGTCGAACATTCTTCAGGGGTGTTGCGAACAACACCCCATACTACGGATGCTGCACACTTTCCGGGCTGCCATCAGAAAGTAAGTCTCGTTCTTTTTCTCAGAAGCTGAATGTTGTCCATGCTTCACTGAGAGAATGAGGCTTACTTTCTGCCTCTGCCACATGGT
>OIZX01000595.1_pt1 | contig 23277 bp, 27 predicted proteins | sample 1588621 | NCBI WGS metagenome assembly OIZX01 (sample SAMN03283276) | human gut metagenome | biome: human-associated habitat; material: feces | host: Homo sapiens | place: Peru | collected 2012 | reverse complement strand
ACAAGGGCTATTACAGCATGGAGGAAGTGATGAACGGCAGCCAGAGCGGTTGCATGGAGATGGGAGGCATGACATGATCATTCAAAAGGAGGGCTACCTGTGAACACAAAAATCTCGTATCTGTATAGAGATGCCGACAATTACAAGAAAGTCAACGAATGCGTCGTTGCCGGCGCATTGACTGCGGAGCAAATTTGCGCCATCAAAGATTGCTGCGACATGGGCGAATACTTCATTCCAAGCCAAGTGGGTCTGCCGGAACGCCGCTTTGATCGGTATGATCCGGCGGTGGATCACTGCTGGTTCGAGCTGGATGAGGACTGCTTCTCAGAAACGATAGAACCGCCTACTGTAGCCCTCACCGCCACAGAACTGGTCAACCGTTTCGAAGGATGTAAAAACAACTGGCGGGATGAATCGTACACGCCGCAGATGGGAGGCATGAAATTTTGAAAGTCAACGCAAGAACGGAAGAATTCCAGCACATTGAGTTATTTGACAAGTTTGCATTATTCACCAACGCCCGAATCGACCGCTCAACCGTACCGGAAGGCTGGTACTGCTATGACATTCGCAGCTCTGACGACGATCCCGGTGAGCTGTGCTACATGGAAGAAAATGTTGTGGTCAACCACGCAGGCTCGGTGCTGATGCCGGAAAAGCTGGCGATGCCTAAGTCCGGGCGGCTGGATGTGCGGGATGAGCTCGGTTTTCTCGATGAAGGCAACATGACGCTCCGTGAGTTCTGCGAAGCACATCAGCTCCCCTATCCCGCAGAGAACATGAAATTTCATATCCGTCCTGCCCGCCCGGAGGAGGCGGGCTTATTTTATACCCCGCACCCCGAAGAAGATAAACGGCTGGGTACCGTTGGCCATGTCCGCATGGACTTTGGACGCAACGGAAATGAGTTCTGGCATACCTGGTGGCCGAGGGGTCCAGAGGAACTGAACAGCCCCGCATTCAAGCTGGAGCTGCAGGAGGTCGTGGACACGCTGCGGGAGAGTGTGCTGAAAAACCGCTTTGCTATGGAGCGTTTTTGCTATGAACACGGCGGAAAAATCAGCGGCGGCTGGACACAGAACTACGGTTACATCGTGGAAACGGAGCATTACCGCTACTGCCTGCGCTGTAATCCGTCCCCTGGTGACTATAACGGGTATCTGACGGCCTATGATCTGGATGTCCAGCGGCAGAACATGGCACAGGAGGAAACACCTCACATGGAGATGGGAGGCATGGTATGAGCTTGGGAACGGCTTGTGCCAGAGGGCCTCCTGCCCTGTCAGACCATTACAAATCTTTCCGTTGACTTACGGATGGTTGTGTGGTAGTTGTTTGTGCTACCCAAAACACAGAAAGGAGAAACGCACATGAAAAAGAGAATCATGACCCTGATGATGGGGACGCTCCTGCTGCTCACGGCCTGTGGCCAGACGGGAGGCAGTTCCGCATCGGCGATGCTGCCGATGGCGGCGGTACAGAGCGCGGCACAGGCCATCGCGCCTGTTGAGGACAAGGCGCAGGGAGATGTCGAGAGCCTGCCCGCTGAGGAAACTGTCGAGGAGACCCAGGATGCAGGTGGTGGGGAGAATCCGAAACCTGCTGAGGGCGCAGAGACACCTTCCGGCAAAACGGAGGAAACTCCGTCCGCGCCCACTGGCGGAGAACAGCCGGACGTTCCGGAGCAGCCGACTACCCCTGAACAGGCGGAGATCCCTGCACCGCAACCGGAGCCTGTACCGAGTGAACCCGAAGAACCTACACCTGCGCCGGTACAGGAACAGGAGCCTACACCCGCCCTTGAACCTGAGCCGGAGTATGAACCGGCAGACCGATGGGCGGCTGTTGAGGCGGTCAACGCCTATGCTGCCACGCAATACGGCGTTACTACGGACAGCGGCCTGACCATGGGCAACAGCGCGTATCGCTTCCCTGCCAGTGTTGCGGCAGATGCCTCGCAGGAGACACTGGAGGCCAAGGCGCGGGATATGGTGGACTACACCTTCCGGCAGCTCATGATGCAGGCCGGTGTGGACACGCTGGCCAACGCGGGCCTCCACTGCAACGTCTGTATCGTGGAGGATGGCGCAAGTTTGCTCATCTACGTTCTCTATGCAGGCTGAGGAAAACAATACGCAGAGACCTCTCTGGAAACAGAGAGGTCTAATCTTTTGCAGAGGAGGAAGCCATTTGAAAGTATTCAAACACATGACAGCCCTTGTGCTGGCGCTGGTCATGGCGGCAGCACTGGCGGTGACAGCCTATGCCGCCACCGTGACGGTCAAATACAGGGAATTCGTCTACTCCAGCCAGATCACCTTCCGCCAGTATGATTACAGCCAAAGTACATCCCCGACTGTTGTCAACATGACTATCTCGGCTACCAGCAGTCTCGGCAGCGGCAGCGCCCTGTATCATGTCAAGTACGCCAACGGAACGGTGGCGTACTGCATCCAGCCCGGAGTCCATTCCGATGATAGCGGCAGCTACGTCCAGGGCAGCAGTGGGTGTTGGTATAATCTGCCTGCATCTGTGCAGAGCGCCATCGCGCTGGCGCTGGCCTGCGGTTATCCCAGCGCCGATTACGGTACGGCGTCCGGCGACCGGAACAGCAGTGCCATCATCAATGCAGAGAAATGGGCGGCAACACAGGCTATCATCTGGGAGCTTATCTGTGAATATCGCAGCGCCTATACCTACGATGACTGGGGCTACAGTCCGTTCTATGACTGCGTGGATACCAGCCGCTATCCCACCTTTGAGCTATGGTACGATGAGATCGCGGCAGCGATGCAGTCGGCTAACGAAATTCCCAGCTTCGCCGCATACGCCGAACTCTGGGCCGATGTAATCGAACTGAAAAAGAACGCGGCGGGCAGCTATACGGCCAGCGTTACGGATACCAACGGCGTGTTGAGCGCCTACAACTTTACCGCCAACAGCGGTAACGGTGTTACCTTCACACGGAAGGGAAACACCCTGACCATCACGGCCACAGCTGCGGCGGCCAAGAATTTGCTCGGCGAGAAAACCTATTCCGCCACCGGCAGCGCCTTCGAGATGGACCCAGACGAAGCGGTGCTGTGCTGGTATGACAGAACGGGCCGGTATCAGGCGATGGCCGGCTACACCGGCGTCGGGCGCGACCCTGTACGGGTGTATATCAAGATCCGGGCTGTGGAAGAAAAAGGCAGCTTGACCATCAACAAGGTGGATGCAGAGACCGGCAAGGCACTGGCAGGCGTAACATACCGACTTTTTGATGCCAGCGGTAACAAGGTAGCTGATGCTACCACAGGTGCGGATGGCAAAGCTCTGTTCAAGGATCTGCCGCAAGGCAAATACAGCTATCAGGAGATCAGCGCACCCAGCGACTATGTGGTGGACAACACCAAGTATCAGATCACCATCACGGCCACGGCGTTGAATATTACGGCGAAGCGGACAAATACACCGGCCAAGGCAAGCATCGAGATCATCAAGGTGGACGGTGACAATAAGACACCGCTGCAAGGTGCAGGCTTCCGGCTGTATGATGCGTCCAACAAGCAGGTTGCGGAGGGTTACACAGATGTCAGCGGAAGGCTGACATTCTCCGGCCTGCGGCTGGGCAGCTATACCTATAAGGAGTTCAAAACGCCAGACGGATACGTTTTGGACGACACGGCGTACTCCGCTGTGCTGAATAAAAACGGGCAGGTGCTGAAGGTCACCCGTGAGAATGCGCCGGTCAAGGGGAACATCGAAATCCTGAAGGTAGATGCCGACACCAAACAGCCGCTGGCCGGTGTTGTATTCCGGCTCTTTGATGCCAATGGAAATAAGATCGCGGATGGCACGACCGATGCCAACGGCAAGGTGACATTCTCTAACCTGAGACTCGGCAAATACTTCTATCAGGAGATCAGCACCGTGGACGGATATGTGCTGGATGAAACCAAATACGATTTCAGCCTGACCACCACAAATCTCAGCATCAAAGTCACCCGCGAGAATGTGGTTGCCAAGGGCAGTATCACCGTCCGTAAGGTGGATGCGACAGGCACACCTCTCGTCGGTGCGGAGCTGCTGCTGGAGACTTCCGCGGACGGCAAGGCGTGGACGGAGGTGGGCAGAATCACCACCGACAGTACAGGCGTCGCCAAGTGGGAAAATCTTAAAACCGGTGTGCAGTACCGTGTGACGGAGACCAAAGCCCCAGCAGGGTACACGCTGCTGACTGAGCCGCTGTTCGCCGGAGTATTGGACAGCAGCAACCGCGATGTCACCATCACCGCCTGCAACAATGCAGGATTTGCCCTACCGTTCACGGGCGGCACGGGATTTACAACCTATATTCTGCTTGCAGCACTCATGCTTTGCATGGGTGTTTATTTTTGCAAAAAATCTAACATCAAAAAGGAGAAAACCAAATGAAAAAGATCCATCGTGTATTGGCGCTGCTGCTGGCGGCGCTTATGGCCCTTGGGCTGATGACCACAGCATTTGCCGCAACAGATTCTGCGCCTACCATCGACCCCGGCAAGAAAGCATCCCTGAGCATCTACAAGTATGACATCACCAAGGCCGGCAATGACGGCGCGTGGGATGCCGAGTCCTACGTCTCCACCGGCCTGCATGACGACGCGGTTATTGACAAGCTGAGCAAGTACGCCATTCAGGGCGTGGAGTTCACATACCTCCGTATTGCCGACATTACCATGAACAATGAATTGGTGGAGAGCCAGCGTCAGGTGGGTGTGCTGTATGGCTTTGATGGCTCTGAACGCTCTAATGCCGTACTGTCTGCCATCGGTCTGACCGGCGCAGACACTCACAAGACCGAGAACGGCATCAGCTACTTTACCAGTGATATGCTCAACAACAAGCTGGCCGCCGCACTGGCTGCCAATGCGACCACCGTCAAGAACGCTCTGGAGGCCGCTGTCAAGAACGGCGGCATGGCCATGACTGAAACGGATGTAGCTGGTCACACCTCTGCATCCGACATGGAGCAGGGGTTGTATCTCATTGTGGAGACTCGCGTCCCTGAAAACGTGACCTCCACCTGCAATCCCTTCTTCGTATCTCTGCCTATGACCACCATTGACGGTGCGGCATGGAACTATGACGTTACGGTTTACCCGAAAAATCAGACCGGCAATCCTGACCTCGAAAAGACCGTGCGTGAGGCTAAGAACTCCACCGGCAAGAATACCGGTACTCTGACCGACATCCAAAAACCAAGCTGTGATCCACCTAAGACCAGTAACCACCAAGGGAGGGACTTCCGTCCCTCCCTTGGTGGTTGTCCAGCAGTTTGTCGCAATCGGGGCGGGCTTATGCCGGCAGGTTGATATGACCGATTTTATCCAGCGCAGAGAGATCAACGCTTTCCACATATGCTTTGATCTCGTCATCGCCGAGAGAGTCACCCGGCTGAGAAACCAGGCTGATAAATGCGTTCTCGCCGTTGTAAAGGACAATGAACTGATGGTTGCCGGAGTAAACAGACACTGTCTCGCCACGCGCGGTGGTATACGACCATTCATGGTATTCATGGGCATCATCCAGAGAAAGGCAGTCGATGCTCATGCTCCCCTTCACCCGGCGGTTTATGGCAATGAAGCAGAAGCGTTCTTCCTCGCCGCCGGTGCTCCAGTCGTCCCCGCAGGAGAAGGAGCCGTCGTTCCATACCCGATAGTCGGGGATGCCCTGCCGTGACGGGTTTTCCATTGTCAAAAAGCCATCGCTGCCGATGATCTCACAAAGGCTTGTATACCCGGAGCCTTCATATAGCTCATCCCACGGCTTGAGATCGTATTTTTCACTGATCTCAAGGAACTTGTTGACCAGCGTTTCCGTGTAAAGACCGTTGTAGACCCTTCCATGGGCTTCGCCCCAGTCGCCCAGAGGCTGGTGCAGCGCATCTCCGTTGTAGCCGTTTGCTTCGTAGGAGCTGGAGAAGGCGTTGAACTCGCGGGAGGCCTCGTATTCGGGGGAGCCGATGCAGCCCTGCATGCTGATGGTCATTCCGTCAGCCAGCTTTTTGCCTGCATATTCACCGTTCACATAGCTGTCGGAAACGATCTGCCTGCCCATCACAGCGTCTCTGATACCAAACAGATTCGCCGCGTAGGCTCCCACGCACATGGCGCACAAAAGCGCAATGACAGCCGCCGCCACCAGCGCCGATCTTCCGGCAGGTCTCTTTTTATGAATCGTATAGTTTTCCATGCTCATAATCTCCTTTTCGGCATCAGATGCCTCAACCGTCTGCATCAGGTCGATGGCATCCAGTATAAACTTCGGATCAATATTGTTGAACCCGGACAGAAAGTCAAACGATGTCATAGCAATCCCTCCTTAGATAAATATAGCCGTAATTTCTGCCTGGTTCGGAAAAGTGAGGTTTTTACTTTGCTTTGTGAACACTTGAACCTCAAGGCAATGTCCGCTATGGAAGCAAAGAACCAGTAGCGGCACACAAAGATATTTCGGTCGTCTGCTGAGAGTGTGCAAAGAAATTGATTGACCGCCGCGGCAAACTCCTTCCTCTCGCATTCCGCTTCCACGGAATCGCCGGAAGCGATGGTGTCCTTCAGCTCGTCCAACACAAGATCAAACTCACCGCCGCCGCGTTTCCGGGCGTACTGCTCCCGCAACTTCATCAGGCTGAGATTTCTGACAATGGCTGCCGCAAAAGCCTGAAAACACGTTGGCCGCTGTGGGGGAATGCTGTTCCATAGGGCCATGTATGTATCAGACACGCATTCTTCCGCGTCCTGCGCGTTGGATAGGATATTGAGAGAAATTTTCGTGCAAAGCCTGCCGTACTTTTCATCGGTACGGGCGATGGCCTCCTGACTTCGCTGCCAGTATAGATCAATGATTCTTTCGTCTTCCATGACGGCCTCCTTTAAGAGCTCTCACCCAGTAAGTTGCAAAAAGCGGTGGACAGGTTACAGTTTTTTCAACGGTGAATGTGGCAGCGCAAAACGCCCGAGGATAAACGGTGTCATCGTCATATTTTAGCGCCTTTCCGTCCGACAGGCAAGGAGAGGTACCGCAACGCCGCAGACAAGGGTGCGATCCAGGTCATCGCCGGACACCGGGGCTGGCGCGGTGCGGATTACTTCCAGCATATCGACCGCTTGCAGGCGGGCGATACTGTTACGCTGACAAACTTGTGGGAAACGCTGACCTACACCGTAGCTGACATTCAGATCATCCAGCCGCACGAGGTGGACAAGATCAAAATCCAGCAAGGACGCGACCTGCTGACGCTGTTGACCTGCCATCCCTATGCCAGCGGCGGGCGACAGCGGTATGTGGTGTACTGCGAAAAACTGCCCACCGTGAGCCAATCACGGTGAGCAGTTTTATTTTGAGAGGATTCAGACAAGCGTGTCATCCAGCAGGAAGTCAATGACGCCAATATTGAGAATGCCGCCCTCATCATACCAACGCTTACGGATGTCATGACGGACAACGATCTTCGGGAAGGAGTCACCGGTCAGCGCGAAAGGCTTATTCTCGGTGATCGCCTTTTCCGCTGTTCCCAATGCGTAGGCAGACTGGATATAGGTCTTCTTGCCACCGGAGGTTGCAATGAAGTCGATTTCCCGCGCGACCGGCACGACCTTTCCTTTTGTATTTTTCTCGTTGCCATAGACAATGCCGATGTCAACGGCGCATTCACGGATCATCAACTCATTGAAAATGATGTTCTCCATGATGTGCGTCATTTCCTGCTGGCGAAAGCCGATACGGGCATTTCTCAGTCCAATGTCCTCACAGTAGTATTTGTTGGGATAGTCAAAATAGCTCTTGCCCTTCACATCCCAGCGCTTGCATTCGGTAAAGAGGAAGGAATCCGATAAGTGATCCATATAGGCTTTTACGGTGTTCAAGGCAACGACATTTTCACCGCTACGCTTCTGCACTGTGTTGATGGCGGCAGCAACCTTCGTTGGGTTGGTCAGAGAGCCGATAGACGAACACAGCAAATCAAGAATCGCGGACAGCACATCCTCACGCTTGATCTTCTTCCGCTCTACAATGTCCTTCAGATAGACCTCAGAAAACAGCGATTTCAGATAAGCCATTTTCGCGGCATCCGTGGGACGAGACAGGATCAGCGGCATACCGCCGTAGAAGGCATAGTCCTCAAAGGCATCCTGCTTATCACCGCCTACGGCTGAATAGTATTCGGCAAAGGAAAGCGGATGCACACGGATCTCGTCGCTCCGTCCCCGGAACTCAGTCAGTATATCGGAGGACAGCATTTTGGAGTTGCTGCCGGTCACATAAATGTCCAAGTTGGACAAGGATTTCAAATCGTTGAGCGCGTCGTAGAAGGTAACCTTCTTGCCATCTGGATTGTAGGGATTCGGAACCTCGTCGGACATCTGAATCTCGTCTACAAAAAGATAATATTGGTCTGCACTGTGTTCTACGATCTCACGGACATGAGCCGAAAGCTCCAACGGATTGCGATAGCGAATATCACGGGTCAAGTCCAACTCAAAGGACAGAATATGATCTTCGGTAACACCCTCACCGAGAAGGTAACTCTTGAACAGATTGCGAAGCAGAAAGGACTTGCCGCATCTGCGGATGCCAGTGATCACCTTCACCTGACCATCCCACATGAAGGAGATGATTTTTTTCAAATAGCGATCTCGTTTTATTTCCATAGCCCAACCTCCATTGAAAACTTGCTGGTATTATCATGCTACATTTCAATGGATAGTATACGGCACCGTGAGATAAAAATCAATAGCTCTGCTGAAATGTTTGCAGATAAACCCGGTAACATTTCAGCGGGCGGTGATTCAAACCACCGCTCCTGTGAGGTAAAGAAGCCTGAAAGTTGACAAGAACTGCGACGCGGCTGACCTGCCACCCCCACGCCGGCGGCGGGCGGCAGCGGTTTGTGGTCTACTGTGAACGAACTGAAAATTAAGGAGAAATGCACAATGAAAAAAGCAATTTGTATCATTTTAGCTGCGGTAGCTGCCGTGGCAATTATTGTCTCCAGACGCCCCCGACCCCGTGGCCGCAGAGAAATTTGAAAATTTTTTCAAAAAGTGGCGCACTTTTGATTTCGTTTTACGGATAATGATAGTAGAGGGAATTTTATGGACAAGCGTTTTTACCGATTTTTACAGGCAACCTGCTGTAACTGGCGCAACAGCTTCTTCATTGATTGCCAGCGTTGTGACGGGTGCTCTGGTTTTCTTCTGTCTGTAAATCACAATGCCGTGCCGGCAATCATACCTGTGGCGGTTTTCGAGGAGCTGTCTGGTGAGACCGTGGATAAATATGATTGCGTCGGCATTATGACGCTGGAGGGATTCCAACGCTTCTACACCAGCTGGCTTGTCTGGAACGTAGAAGACCCGAAACGGTGCAGTCTATCCCAATTGTGGGAGAGCTGCCAACAATGAACGCACACAAGCCGAAAGAAGGAGGTGAACATTCTGAAAAGAGTCAATATCCATTGCCCTAACTGCGGAGCTAAGGCTACATTGCATCCTGCCAGCTTTGTATATGGCAACAGTCGTAGTGCAGGAAGCTATCTGTATGTTTGTGACCGCTATCCCGCCTGCAACAGCTATGTGGCTGCCCATCGCACCACACGGCAGCCCATGGGCTCTCTGGCTGACGGGGAGCTTCGGCATAAGCGTATCCAGGCACACCGGGCATTTGACCGCCTGTGGCGTTCCGGCTTGATGACCAAGAAAGAGGCGTATCAATGGATGCAGACAGAGTTCGGTCTGCACGAGGAACAGGCGCATATCGCACAATTCGGCGCGTATATGTGTGATCGGTTGATCTGCGCCTGCGATAAGTTTCGTATCCACAGCGCAGAGGTCGCATAGAGAGCACGCCTAAAGCCACAGAGAAAGAGAGGTGAATCTGACGATGAAGAATAGGGATATTGCCCTTACTGATGCCCAGCGCAGTATGGTAGAGGCGAATATGGACGTGGTACGCTGGGCCATCCGTACCAGCATTCAGGTCAATGAGCAGCACTATGGTTTCGGCTATGACGATTTGTTTCAAGAGGGCTGCATTTGGCTTTGCAAGGCCGCAGTGACGTATGACCCGGACGGCGGCGCCAGCTTTTCTACCTATGCTCAGAGGGTCGTTGAGAACGGTCTGCGTACCTATTGCCGGCTGCAGCACAGCAAGGAGCGGCGCAGCTTTCCTGTATCGGAGATCTTTGACACGGAGGCTGACGGTCACCGTGCCATGGCCTCCGGCATCCGCAGTCTTCAGGAGCAGCTGGCTGAGGTAGATGCGTTATCGCTTCTGGAAAGCGCGAAGCAGCAATACAACGGTGTCGCACGGCTGGGTATCGAGGCGTTGCAGCTGAAATTTATCGGCCTGAGCAATACGGACATTGCTGCCTATTATGGGATCAAGGCCAACTATTTGGGCGCGGCCGTACATAGAGCCGCTGAGCGGCTGAGGAACAATGCGGAGTTTTTGAATTGCCTTGAATATGAGCCGTTGAAGAAAAGCTCCAAGGCTTCGTGAAAAATGTGAGGTGAAATTCATGCAGAAATACTATACGGCCGTCGGCCGATTCGAGCGCAAAGGCCGCATGGGCGATATGACCTGCCCTATGGTCATCATCAACAACCGGGAATATGCATTGGACATCCAGGAGATGATCCTTTGGGCTGCGCTGAACTGGCAGATCATGGACGCCGGATCCCTTGAGGATGCTTATTCTGCCAAGCTGAAAGCCAGCGGCATCAGACCCCAGCGCAGTATCTCCGACTGTATGCGCCGACTGATGCAGCGCAGACTAGTGGTGGAGGGCTGCGGCGAAACCGATGAGGATGCACTGTATGCTCTGTTGTCAGGGCTTTACGTGGTGCCAATCTCAGACAGTCTGCTGCTGCGGCTGATCTCGTTTATCAAGCTGACGGTTTTCGGCCATGTCCCTTTTGCGGTTACCAGGAAGCTGTTTCGCAAGGACCGGCGCAGCGCAAACGAACGGCGGGTTTATCGTCTGTCCCGTCAGGCACTCTTATCCACGGCAGAACTGATCAAGTGTGTGGAGTATGACATCCATACGATCCACTCTGATTCGCAGCTGATGGACGCCCTGTATGCAGACGATACCACCACCAGCGACAATATCGCGGATATGGTCAGGCCCTTCGTCTGCTGCCGCCCTGTGCTGCAGGCTGTGGCAAACCTCTATCTGCGCCGTCAGATCATCTTTGAGAGGCTATCCTGATGGACAAGCTCAGGACAGCACCGCTGCCTCTGAGAAGAAAGCTGCTCCTCACCGCGTTGGCAGGGGCGGCTTTCTTCCTTGTAGGGCTGGCAGCCATTTTCTTTTCCCTCGATACCGTTACAGCTCTGCTCAGCGGCATCCTCGCCATAGGACTTGCTTTTAAAACGGCAGAACTCTACCGCCTAATTATCGCCGGGCACTACACGACCGTTGATGGCACCTGCATTGCCATCACACAGACGCCGCTCCGCAAGTACTGTAATATCCGGATCATAGACAGTCAGGAGCGTGAAAGGACACTTGTACTGCCCAGGCAGGACAAGATAGAGGTTGGCCGCCGATATCGTTTCTATTTCAAATCCTCTGCACATAAATCTCCTGCACAGGTACAGACTGGCAGCAGCTTCATAGACGAAGCTCTCCCGACCGATGGCTTTCTTGGGCTTGAGGCGGCGTCGGATTATAGTAATATTGACACGGTGCGCTGATTATAGTGTAATCCGAATCAAGGAATCTCCTTCGGCAGATCGTTGACTCCGATGCATATAGGAGTGACTATGAGCAGATTACATCCGCACTCCTTTTTGAAGACGTGTCATATTCCACCGCAATCACTGCGCTGCAGCACATCATTGATTCTCGTGTGTTTCAATAAATATCTATATATAGAATTGCGACTCTTGACAATCGCAATATATAGTGCTACAATTCACTTGTAATTGTTTTTTGTGCATTGCCCCATGAGGGTTTCCGAAATCGTTTCGGATCGCACACGTTTGTTAAGATTGTAATTTAGTGCCGACATGACAGCTTTGGCTTATTGCTGATGCTGTATGCCGGCACTTTTTATTATAGATATTTAAGCCGTAAGGCAGAAAGGAGTGTAATGGCAAACATATCCGTCGTTGGCCGTATTGTATCGGATGATATTGAACTAAAAATCAGTGCCAATAATCGGCCCTATTTACGGTTCGACCTTGCGGAGCGTACCGGTAAGGGAGCTTACGCAAGAACGCAGTATTATCAGGTCGTTGCCTTTGGGGCTATCGCCTCGCAGTTCGCCAAAAGAGGCTTGTGCCGTGGTGCGCTGATCAGTGTGGAAGGCACACTGGAGCTGGAGGACTATCTGAAACGGGATGGCTGGACGCGGGATAAGCGTCTGAAGGTCATCGCGCTGCGATGGCGGTATCTCCAGCCCTATGACACGAAAGTGCCTGAACAGGTACCGGAGATCGACGGAGAACGAGAACCCTTGCCCGGATAGGATGCCGGGCATAAGAGGAGCTGTCATGTATCAAAAGGATGCGTGGCAGCTCCTCTTTTTTGTTTTCATCACGAAAAGGAAAGGATGTGCAAAGCATGAATAAGAAGAAGTCCATCTGGTCTGGCGTATCTGTCCTTATCGCAGCCGTTCTGGCCATCGCTGCATTTGTGCGCAGCGACACGCAGATATGGCTGTTGATAGCCGCATTTACCATTTGGGCAATTTGGGTCACCATCGCATTTGTGTACCCCTACATTCAGGAACAGGAAGCGGAAAAGCGGCGTGCAGCCCGCAGAGCCGCCTATGACGCACAGCGCCAGAGTCTTCGCGCACTGTCTGTGGAAGAGGAGGATGGCTTCGGCCCACTGCTGCTCCGCCATGTTAACCACCGGATCTCCGCATATTTGAAAGCAGTGTATCCGGATGCCACATGGGAGTGGCGCAGCCCAAAGCCGGAGAAGCTGATCCTTCACGGCGGTACAGGCCGTATCACCATCTCTGGTATTCCCGACTATGATCAGGCGGAGGTGACCTTTGACCAAAAGGCCAACTTCTCCTGCTCGCTGCTGAAGGTCACACCTGTGGTACAGAGTGCGGCGGAGAACGGCACCTCCGAGAAGCTGCCTGCTCCGCCCCGTGAGATCGATCCGCAGGTCTGGTTCGAGCAGCAGGGACGCAAGGTTCTGGATGATCTGATCTACGACCTCAACTCCCGTGGCTATAGCAGCCTTGTCATCAAGGACAACGGTGACATCTGCATCCGTCAGGGTGACGTAGAGAAAGCGCAGACCTCATTCAAAAGCCTGCCGGAGAAGCATTACTGGCCCCGGCTCCTGAAGGTGTTTGAGCGTGAGGGCATCGCCGCCAGCATGACGGATGATGCCATCGCGCTGAACTGGTAAGGAGGGTGCTGCCATGAAAACAGGCTTAACACTGGAGCAGCTTGCCGCGGAGATTACCCGGCAGCAAAGTGCCAAAGAGGATTATGTGGTCAATACCGGCAATCTTCGTCTGGAAAGCTATGGCCCCGACCTGGCACTCCGTGTGCTGGACAGTGACGGCGCAGACCGTATCGAACCGCTGGAGATCGGGGACATCGCCCACCGGCAAATCGGTACGCATCTGAGTATCCCTGCCAAGTACTATGAGCGGATGCGCAGCGAAGACCCCGGACTACTGGCACACAATGTCAACACATGGCTGGAGCGGACACCTGCCCAGCGCATGATCCGTGTGCTGGACGGTAAGGCACGCGCCTACCTCAGCAATCGTTATCTGCGTATGGACAACTACAGTATCGCCTCAGCGGTGCTGCCCATCCTGGCGGAGATCCCCGATGTGCGCATCGAGAGCTGCCAGATCACCGACTCCCGCATGTATATCAAGGCGGTCAATCCCCGTTTACAGGAGGATGTGACGCCGGGTGACACAGTGCAGGCCGGTGTGGTCATCAGCAATAGCGAGGTGGGCTTAGGCTCTGTCAACATCCAGCCTCTGATCTACCGATTGGTATGCAGCAACGGTATGGTGGTCAACGACGCCGCCACAAAGCGCAACCATATTGGCCGGGCAACGGATGCGGAGGAGAACTTCCAGCTCTATTCCGAAAAAACGCTGGCTGCAGACGACAACACTGTTAAGATAAGAGCTGTAGAGGGACAAAACTTCGATTTTTCCCTTTACAGCTCTTATTTGAGTTTAGTTGTCGAAATTTATTTTATATGGAGCGGTAGAACATCAATTATTAAAAAAGTATTAAACGCCAACTATTTCTTGACTATCCTTGACATTTGTGTTATTTTCAAAGAAGAAAGGAGGATATTCCCGGACTTCTCGGGCACTTGGATGGTAAGATATTAGGATGGTTAAAGAACGAGGTCAATGCGTACGCGCATTTGGCTTGCGTTCGTTTTTTTGCATAAATTTTAACACACTGGAGGATTATCTATGGGGTTCATTTATTTGCTTTATACAATTTCCGTTTTTTGTAATGGCGTGAATTTGGCTACTTGTTCCGAAAATTTCAGCTACGATGTCGCCGAAGCTGATACTTTCCCGTTCCCCGCAATGCTGGCCGCCTTGTATTCCGTATCGCAGGTTCCCTACGACTTCGACGAAGCATCAGCCAACGGCGATGTGACCTGTCACATTCAAGTTACGGCAACTTGCGGCTGCACTTGCAAGACCGTCGAGAGCTGTGAAGCGGTCACATCGACCATCGATGCAGTGGTAGCCCTTTATTCCGCACTTAATTTAGCAGCGGAGAAGCTGCTGCCGGACGCGGGCGGGAGGCTCGCATGACCATCCCTGACACAGTCAAACAGCACCTCCATGCCGCCATCGCCGATATAGCCGCCGTGCGCGGCGGCTATGTCGGCGACTTAAGAAGCTACACTCGTAACCGTAAGCTGACGACCTTTGACATTATCTCGCTTCTCATTGGCTTTAGCGGCGGCTCGCTGAACAAGGAACTGCGTTTGTTCAACGCTGATGTGACGCCGAGCGCGTTATCGCAGCGGCGCAAGGGCATTTCTCCACGCGCCTTTTATGAAGTGTGGCAAAACTTCAATCGTCGCTGCGACAGCTTGACGCGGCAGCGGTTTCATGGCAAGTACCACTTGTGGGCGGTAGACGGAACAGAACTGCCGATTTTCCGTAATCCCAACTCCGATAGTTTCATCGTAACGCCCACAAATCCTCGTGGATACAATGCCCTGCACGCGAATGTTATTCACGACATAAACAATTCCGTTTTCGTGGATTGCGCTATGGGGCGGGACGAACAGGGGCAACTGCTGGCGTTGATTTATCGGCGCAAATTTACAGAGCCAACCATCTTAGTCATGGACAGGGGCTATGAAAGCTATAACACCATAGCCCACTGTTGTAACATTCCAAACTTTTTCTTTGTCCTGCGCGTAAAACAAGGCAAAGCGGCTTTGCGCGATATTCAGCGCCTACCGCTGGAAACGCTGGACGAGCCGTTTTCCGTCACGGTCACGACCTCGCAACGGAACATTGACAAGGAAAACGGCTGGGTGTATTTGAACACGGGTAGCCGAAAAGGGAAAACGCTATCGGAAAAAACGCGGGTAACACGCTTTGACTTCCCCGCGCCGCACACGATTAACTGCCGTGTTGTGAGGTTTGAAATCGGCAGCAGCGGTCACTATGAAACGCTGCTGACAAATCTCCCGCGTGATGAATTTCCTGTCGAGGAAACGGAGAAAATTTACAGTCTGCGCTGGCGCATCGAACAGGGCTTTGACGCTTTGAAGAACAAAACGGGGCTGAAATTTCTGCACGGGCGTTCCGACGATTGCGCGCTTCAGGAGTTATACGCGAAGCTGACATTTTTCAACTTTACCTCTTTGATTTGCCGCGCCGTGGCAATCGGGAAAAGCAGCGGAACGCAGAATGAGGTAAAAATCTCTTTCAAGGACGCAACCGACCTGTGCCGCGATTTTTACCGAACGCCCAACGCAAGCGGCGAAAAGCTCTTGCAGGATGTTGCCAAATACACCTACTCCAACAAGAAAGGGCGAAAAGCGGAGCGCGGAACAATTAAACCAAAGACCTTTGTCGCGTTCACCTATCGAACATCGGCGTAGCATCATAGACAGAAAAAGGCACGGGGCTGGTATTTTGAAATGCCAGCCCTGTGCCATATTTTTTTGTAAAAGCCCGTTTTGCGGGCTGAAAAGTGGCATTTTCAGAAAAATAAATGTGCCGCCTACTTAACAGCACCGCAAAACCGCAGAAACAGTAATGTATCTTTGCTTTAGGATGGTATGTCGTTCTCATTTTTCAACAAGCCGTTATACTGACAAAAAATCGACGCATATTTTGAAAAGCTGCAACAGAGGGAGGTCTAAACACAAATCTCAACAAGATTATTTACTGTATCAAAAAATCAGAGAATGTAAAAAAGTATCCCCGAGCCTTTTTTGAAAAATGCAGGCAGTTTCGCCCGTTAAGGCAAAACAGCCGCTTTCTCCCGTGTGTGAGAAAGCGGCTGTTCAGTGGTATCCTGTCGAAAAAGGTATTGCAATTCTGAAGATGTTAGGGTAAAATTAGGAGCGGAAACATAAATAGCGGCAGAGCATAGCGGGCGGCAACCCGCTATGCTCCGATGATGAGTGATACCAGCACTCAACACCACGGTTTTACCGCACCGTAAGTCTCATTATACAGGCGCAGTATTTCTTTTGCAAGAAAAATTCGCCGGAATGGGGCGGTGTTTCGCTTTGATTGATAAACAGTCAGGCGGTGTTGAGGCATACGCTCAACACCGCCTTTTTATGTTTCCGACAGCGCCCACGGACGGGGAATGTTCCCCGTCCCTGTGGGCGGCTGGTCGGAAATATGTGGGCTGACTTTGATATGATTTTGTGTTGTGCCGCAGGGAGAAAAGCCCAAAGGGAAGGAGCAAAGAGAAGGTGAAACGGCACAACGACAAAATATGAAAGGAAGTTCAAACATGAAAAAGTTTTTGAGCCTTTCCCTCGCGCTTATCCTTTGCGTGGCATTGTCTGTTCCCGCGTTTGCAGCCAACTACACCAGCTATACCTGGACCGGCGAGGATACGACCGTGGAATTTGAGGCCGCCTCCGCTGCAACGGAAACCATCAGAGCATGGGATGAGGACAGCGGAGAGTATACTGACCAGAGCGTTACCATGATTACCGCGAAGCCCGGCTCTTCCGTAACGGTCACGGGCGAAACCTGGTTTTCGCTTTCCCCGCTGACCGAGGACGGCTATGGCGAGAATACCATGGGAGCGGAGATCAAGACGGGAGTTGTTGATGAGGCTTTCAACTATTTTCCCGCCGGTGCGCTTTTCGTGTTGAAGTATGGCAAGACCTATATCAAGCTGGGCAGCGCGGACGAGCAGCCCTCTACTCCTCCTAAGCCGACTACTCCCGGTGAGCCCTCGACCCCCGGCGAACCCTCGACCCCCACTGAGCCGACTACTCCCGGCGAACCCGCGACTCCCACACAGCCTTCTACTCCGGCGCGGTCTGAGCGGTCCGCAGCGCCCACTGCCGCTGGCTCTTACACTGTGAAGGCAGACGACACCTACGGCATGATCGCGCTGAACAATTACGGCACTTACGGCGTGTGGAGCGAGCTCTACAAGGCCAACAAGGGTGCAGCGCTGACGGAGGGTGCGACACTCGTCCTGCCCGAAAAGCTGGGTAATGTCGCCCGCATCAATGCGCCTGCTGCCGCCAACGGCGAAATCCTCTATACGGTCAAGGCTGGCGATACGCTGGGCGCTATCGCCAAGGCGACCTATGGCGATGTGATGAAGTACAAGACCATTTTTGAGCGCAACGCCGACCGCCTTGTAAATGCTAACACCATTTACGAGGGACAGGTCATTGTCCTGCCCGCGAAGTAAGTACAACAGGAAACAATAAAATAAGTAAAGTTCCCCCGTCCACTTCCTCTGAAATGGACGGGGGAGCTTTTTTTGCTAACGGATTTTCTTATCTTAACAGTGTTGCTGCAGACGATCACGCTTTTCTGCTGAAGGTGCAGGACACTGTCCGTGCCGCCGCAGAGGAAGCGCGGTTCGCTCAGGTGGTGGGCATGATGCGGGAGGCTGCGGCCGTCCCCATGAACACCGCAGATGTACCTGGCGTTGTGAAGCTGGCCAGCAGACAGTTCGGCCTTACGGACTCGGAGGGTGAGGGCATCCTGCAACATCTGATCGAAGGCCATGACCTGAGCCTGTATGGTCTTTCCAATGCGGTAACACGGTACAGTCAAGACGTAAGCAGCTATGACCGCGCCTCGGATCTGGAGATCATCGGCTACAACATTCTGGCAATGCCCAGAAGTGTGTGGTCGCGGCTGAATCAGGTATCTGCGGCGTAATGTGAAAAAACAAAAAAGATAAAATGGAGGATCAAAAAATGAGTTATCCTGAAACTACTACGATGGCAACCGCCAGTGCATTCAACCTTCCCACCATGGCCGGCCTTGATTTCGGCAACGATGATCTTGCCGACGATATGGAGGGCTTGACGCTCTCATTCCCCAAGGTCAAGATCCCGTCCGGCGGCGCACTGCAATTCGAGCTGCCTACCGGCGACCCGGAGAATCCGGAGTATACCCGGTTTCTGCAGGGCGTTATCCTGTATCACCATGCCAGTGGCGCGTATTGGCCCGAGGGCTGTGAATACGATGATACCGCGACATAGATGAAGACGGCCATTTTAGCATTCGCTGGGGCGAACAGGAAATTGCGTAAAGGAGGTAGCGAGCATTGAGGCAAAGAGAAACCAAGGCGGAACGGTTCGTGCGTGTGGCTGAACAGCGCACACAACGAGCCGTAGACGCTATCCATTCGCTTTCTAATTGTGCAAGCCGTGTGTGTTACGATTACACGCCGGAACAGGTAGAACAGATCATAGCGGCACTGGAGGCGGAAGTAAGACGCCTGCAAAGTGCATTTACGGGCGAAAACCGCTTTACACTGCGCCCATAAGTCAGAGGCCCCGGATGATTTCCGGGGCCTCAAATATAAGTCAATAAGGAGTATAAACATGAAAAGAGAATCTGCCCCGCAGGAGTATACCTGTCGGAATTGCCCGGAACGGTATTACCATGCGATCCCCGCTCCCCAGAAGTCAAAGGGACTCATGATGCACTTTGGCGAAAGCTATTGCACCCTGCCGAAGAGAGCCAGACATCTTAAAAGCCGTGATCTGAACAGACGGGCACCGGAATGGTGCCCCAAGCGGAAAGTGCCGAACACGCTGCGGATCTACTATTACCGCAGCTCGGAAACGTATATGTTGGACAATGTGCTGCATCAGGGCTTTGCATTCACACCGCTGCCCACGGCAAGCCGCTATGCAATGGCATATGAGGGAACTTCCGCGCTCTCCCCGCGGGAGTTTTGGCTAAAGCTGCTCACACAGAAGGATACGGAGCTGTTAGGCATAGAGGTCAAAGCCAAGTCCGTAGTAGAGATAGACGATGGGCTTGCCCCGTGCTTTTTCTTCAAAACGGAAGAAGGCTATACGCGCTGTCAGTGCTTCGATGCTGATCGCGCACGCACCAACTGCATGGAAGGCTGGGAGGAATATAATCAGGAGGACATAAAATGATCATCAACCAAGAGGGTATGCGCTATACATACAACGGCATGACCTACACTGTCGGTGCCGCTGTCATGGCAACAGAGGCAAGTGAATATCGTGGACTTTATGGCACCATCACGGAGATCCGTGACGGATCTGACCGAGAGTCAGAAAATGATACGCCTGACATCTATTGCTGTTTTGAACCGCCTCTGTTTCAAGAGGAGATCCGGGAGCTGGAGCGACGCTTCGCAGAGCTATATCAATCGCCTAAGAAGCTCGACGAGATCACGCTGGATATGGTTATCATGGCACCGGAGATGGTTCGGGTGATCTCGCCTGACCCAAGGGAGTGTAAGGCCTGCGAGCTTTACCTGCTTACCACACACTGCACGACGAATCTGGATTCCAGCAGCTTCACTGAGCTATACGCCGACTACGATGCCGGACGTTTTGCCCTACTGCAAAGTGTCCGGGAGGAACAACAGGATGGCTGCGTAAAGGATTGGGCAGATAGGGACGTACTGGAAGAAGAATATGGCATTGACCGCTATGAGGCATGGTATCGTGATGAATACTTCGAGAATCATTTCGTCATATCGCTTGAAAAGCTGTCCCTCATGCTGCCGCCAGATTTTATAGAAAATCCGAAAAGTTATAATTGAAATTATTATAATTTGCGGTATAATACTTTATGGAGGCGGTGAGCTTATGAAGCAATTTGTTGATCGGCAGCAGGAGATGGAGACGCTGCAAAGTGAGTATGCGCGGAATGGCAGCGCACTTGTCGTACTGTATGGACGCCGGCGAGTGGGAAAGACTACGCTGATATCCGAGTTTATTCGGGATAAAAACGCCCTGTTTTTCCTTGCAAGTGAAGAGTCCGAAGCACAAAACCGAGCGGCATTCAAAGAGAAAGCGGCAGAATTCATTGATAGTGATCTTCTGCGTAATGTGGATGTCAAGAGCTGGGACGTGATATTCAAGTCAATCGTGGATGCCAAGCATGACAGCAAGCCCGTTATCGTACTGGATGAATTTCAGTATCTGGGCAAAGCGGAGCCTGCGTTCCCTTCCATTTTCCAGCGGATATGGGAAGAGATATTAAAGAACCAGTCTGTTATGGTCATTCTTTGCGGCTCTCTGATTTCCATGATGGAGTCCCAGACACTGGCCTACGGCAGCCCTTTATACGGAAGGCGAACCGCGCAGATCCGGCTCAAGCAGATCCCGTTCGCCTATTACCATGAGTTTTTCCCTGGCAAAACCCGCAGAGAACTCATTGAGCTATACTCTGTTACAGGCGGTGTCCCCAAGTATATCGAGTTATTTTCGGAGAGTAGCGATATCTATCGTGCTATCCAGAAATGCGTACTGAACCGCTCCGGCTATCTCTATGATGAACCGCATTTTTTGCTGCAGCAGGAGGTCAGTGAGGTTGGCAGTTACTTTTCCATTATCAAGGCGATTGCGGCTGGAAACCACAAGCTTTCCACGATTGCCGCTGTGTTGGAGGTCAAGTCAACGAACCTGACCAAGTACCTGAAGACCTTGATGGATCTGGATATTCTGGAACGAAGGGTGCCTGTCACAGAGGAAAATCCCGAGAAGAGCAAGCGCGGCCTTTACAAGATCAAGGATAACTATCTGCGGTTTTGGTTCGCGTTTATCTATCCCAATATGAGCTTTATCGAAAGCGGGCATAGCGGTATCGTGATGGATAAGATCCGCAAGGGCCTCACTACCAGCCACATTGGCTTCGTATATGAGGACATCTGTGAGGAGCGGATGTGGGAATTGAATGTCAATAACACATGGCCGTTCCAGTTCTCCAAGCTGGGCGGGTATTGGGATGCCAAGAATGAGATCGACATTGCAGCTCTTGATCCGGAGGGCAAGAACCTGATTCTGGGAGAGTGCAAGTACTGGAAAGAGCCAGTTGGTCTTAATGTCCTTCATGCGTTGGAAGCTAAGGCCTGCGATGTCGCATGGGAGCGGGACCGGCGAAAAGTGTGGTACGTCCTGTTCAGCATCTCCGGCTTCTCGGAAGAGCTACGCAATCATGCCGCAACACGGGACGATCTTCTTTTGATTGATGATGGAGAAAGATAGCTGATCAACCAGCCGGTTCAATATCTTCAATGCGCTCCAAAATTCTTTGAGGGAATTAAAGAAGTTCTGACAAATATGTATAAAACAGACGTGGAGATTTCCACGTCTGTTTTTTTCCTATCTGTTGCAGTAATGCGTATTAAAGTCGTATAAACACAGTATAAACACAAAAAGGAGCTGATTCTATGTTAGTCTGTATCGACCACGGAAATAAACAAATTAAAACGGCCAGTCGGGTATTTACATCCGGACTGGTAGAGAGCGATACCTGTCCTCCCTTCGGTGACAACATCCTTTTTTATCGGGGAAAATACTATACGCTCTCCGACCAGCGAATCCCCTATACCCGGGATAAAACAGAGGACGACCGATTTTTTATCCTGACGTTGTTCGCCATCGCTTACGAGATCAACACGGCGGGCCAGTATGTCCCGGATCGGCTGATGAACATTCAGCTTGCCGTTGGCCTGCCGCCTGCGCATTATGGAACGCAGTATAAACGCTTTGCCCAGTATTTCCTGAACCGTGGTGTGATCGGGTTTGAATTCGGCGGCAGGGTCTATTCCATCTGTATCACGGAGGCGGTCTGCTTCCCGCAGGCGCTGGCAGCCACGGCTCCGGTGTTCAAGCGGCTCCAGCTCGGCACGGTTGCCAAGGCCACTGTGATCGACATAGGCGGTTTTACTGCCGATTACCTCTCCCTGCGCTATGGCGCAGCAGACTGGGCTTCCTGCGATTCGCTGGAAAACGGCGTCATTACACTCTATAACCGATTGCTGTCCAAGATTCGTGCCGACCATGATCTGCTGCTGGAGGAAACGGACATTGACGCCATTCTCACAGGTTGCAGTACAGAGTACGGCAGTGAGATCCAAACACTGGTAGAGCGCGGCGCGGAGTCCTTCGTGGCGGACCTTTTCCGTACTCTGCGGGAGCGGAAGATCGAGCTGCGTACCGGCAAGGTTGTTTTTGTAGGCGGCGGCTCTCTGCTGCTTCGGAAACAGATCGAAAAGTCCGGTAAGGTCGGTACAGCCATCTTTGTGGAGGAGATTGGCGCCAACGCTGCCGGGTACGGTCTCTTGTATGCGGCTACGAAGACGAGTAGGTGATCCATATGGGCGAAAAGAAGGATTCCTTCAGATTTACCGTCCAATTCAATGCCGGTGACCCAAGCCACCAGCAGGTAGCCGCGATCTTGAACGAGCAGGGTCGGCGCAAGGCACAGTTCCTGGTCAACGCCGTGACCCACTATATGAATTGCCCGGAAACACCGGAGGCCGCGGCTGCGCCAAGGATAGACCGGCAAGCAGTGGAGCAACTGGTTCGTGAGATACTGTCCAATATGCACCCGGAACCCGTACCCGCAGCGGGCGAGGATATGCCCGGCTGCGATCCGGCTATTACGGCCTCTGAAGACATCCCCTTCGATGCCGCGGCCATGCTGGGAGAAGATGGTTTCCATTCGCTCATGGACTCATTGGCTGCAATACAGAAGCCGTGAAATCAACAAGTGGTCATATAGAGCATACTTCGGCATACATAAATTGCCAGGAGCCGGACTGCAT